>Ga0207663_10000339_pt1 | contig 20416 bp, 21 predicted proteins | sample LARL53metaG_FD_184346 | JGI IMG/M metagenome (GOLD analysis project Ga0207663, IMG submission 184346) | Corn, switchgrass and miscanthus rhizosphere microbial communities from Kellogg Biological Station, Michigan, USA - LAR L5-3 metaG... | ecosystem: Host-associated > Plants > Roots >...
ACTTATTACTGAACATATACCAATTAACATAAGTATGCTGACATTCTTTTGACATAATCGTCATATTTTTCAGACAGGAAGAGCTATTTGCAGCAGCCTGTTTGTCCTCATTAAAACATGACTTTTAACAGGAGCGGATTAGGCAACCTGTACAAAAGAGAATCAGATCCGAACGTAAAGGAGAGATTGTTGCTTGTTTTGAAGGTTGAAGTTGATGGCAAAATCCCAGCTCATGTTGCAGAGGAGCTACATAGAAGTAGAACATGGGCTTCAGACTGGCTTGCACGGTATGATAAAGAAGGAGTCAACGGATTAAAAAACAGACCAAAGAGTGGTAGACCACCAAAACTACCGCAAGAAATTGCTCTTAAAATAAAGAGGAAATTAATAGAAAGTAAACAGGGATGGAGTACAAAACAGGTTCAAGATATAATAATCAAAGAAAGCAGAGGAGAAGTAAAGTACCATTACGTTTACATCTATAGGCTATTACACAAGTGGGGTTTCAAACAGAAGGTACCAAGAAAAATACATGTCAACACAGCTTCAAAAGAAGAGAAAGGACAGTTCAAAAAAGAGCACAGGAAATACTAGACAATTTACCTAAAGAAGAAGGGTTTACTGCAGTATCAGTAGATGAATCATTTTTCTTCTTTGATTCCCTTGTAAGAAAGGTATGGATTGAAGAAAATTCCAGACCAATAGTTACTGTAACAGGTTCTCACAGACATTCATGTCTGTTTGGTGCCGTAAACATCAATGGTAAACAGCTATTTAGACAGTACTACAGATTCGATGAGAATACATTTTATGAATTTCTAAAACAAATACATCGCAAATTTCCAAAGTGTTACCTGTTTCTAGATAAAGCTCCACAGCATTACAAATCACATAAAGTTAGACGGTACTTTGAGAAACATAATGATAACCTTGTACCAGTTTGGTTACCTACAGCATCACCGGAGTTTATGGTACTCGAAGAATCTTGGAACATATCCAAGAAAGATCTGCTGCTACTAACGTACTATCACTCATTTACAAGTTTTAGGAAGAAAATAGGTGAATATTTCAGAACAAAACATTTCAACCTGAATATGCGAAATTATCTGGTTAGAGATATGTCAGCACACTTATCTTAAATGGTATATCTGAGCAATAGCTAAATCTATTCTAGGCCCAGTTACAATGCTTTATGTTCTGTAGTATACGTCATAATTATGAGATAGAATAAAATTTTGTATACTCTTCCACTATACATATAAAAGCAATATTCTTTTTGTTAGTGGAGTGGTGTCGTCAGAAGGCCCAACTAAAGATGAGCCAACAGAAGGCCCAACTAAAGGTGAGCCAACAGAAGACACGGATGAAATCACAAGAAGGCGCAACATGTTTCGTGATTCAATCGATCAGATTCACCTGTCGGTAAATGTTGGCGCTGAAAATGGATTGTTCCAAGAAGCTAAAAAACATGACAAAACACTTGAAAACATATTTCAGGATGTCCTTAATAAATTAAATGAAGCAATGGAAAATTTAAGTAAAGAAAAATATCCATATGCAAAAACAGAGAAAAATATATCAGAGGCTACTGAATATTACTCAAGAGCATTATACGCGCCAAAGAGAACTTGGCGATATGTTAACATGTATGGAATTTATGTATGGTTTTATTTGATAGGAATACTCGCTGCTGTATTCTTTGTCTTTTTCTATGGCAGTGAACCTTTAACAAAAGGTCTAGGTATTGATCAAGCCGCTTTGAATGCGGCAGGATGGGGCGTTATAGCAGCCGTAGTCCGAGCTCTGTGGTTTTTAAGAGGAACAGTGGATGAAAATAGATACAGAAAATCATGGAATCTCTACTTTCTGAGCATTCCTTTTATTGGTGGAATACTAGGATCAATAGTCTATCTGATAATAATAGGTGGATTACTTGCAGTATCATCACCAAATACAACAGCCACACCAACGACACCAAACACTGTCACTACTACGATTGTAAAACCGAATCCTTTAGCGATTATTCCTTTTGCTGCTCTTGCAGGTTATAACTGGGAATGGGCAATAAGCATATTGAATAGAATAGGTGATTTGGTAGAAAGTAGACCTCCGCCAGACAGACGGTCTAGGCCAATAAGGAAATGATAGTTACTTATTTTATTTGCATTTCCTCTTCAAGCATTATATCTCGTAAAGTTGCTAAAACTAGCATAATAGATATTTACCAATAGATCTAATTTATTTTAACTTATCTTGCTGGGTTAGAACCTTTGACAAAGATTCACTATTTTTAGAAGGAGATCTAGATATACCCAAAGCTGCTACAGGAATTATTTTATTTGCTCATGGAAGCGGAAGTAGTAGACATAGCCCTAGAAATAAGTATGTTGCTGATTGCTTACGTTAGAGATGGGAATGGGAAGTTATACCCACCTTTAGCTCAGATTGCAGTTAGAGAAGCAAAATACCTTTCAAATCTTATACCAAAACACTTTGTTGCAAATGGTGATACTGATGCATCTCCTTTATCAACTGATGAAAAATTTGAATATACTATCAAGGTATAATTAATCTCTTTAGGAAATGATGATTACGTTGGATTTTTTAATAATCATGTGATAAGTGGCGACCTGGCAAGATTGGTGGAAGTTTTCAATGGATGCATATATCAAAACGCTCAAGAACGGCGGTAGAGATATCATGAATACGAGTTTATATGGAGATGACATATTTTCCCACATAGTATCTGGAATAACTCTTTTGCACGGTTTACCTTTGTAAAATGGTTAAAAAACATAGATAGTATATAGCAGGTTCATTCAATTGTTAAAGATAACTCGAGTCACATTTCAAAAAGAAGTGATAATAATGAGTAATTCTTTTGGAGCATAAAAAATTATAAAGTGCTCGAAGGAGCACGATATTGCAAATAGACCTTATCTTCTATTGACTTAGCCATCCTACATATTTAACATCAGTTTTTGCAACTTTTAAAAGTCTTGATAGTAAGAAGGGGCTGTACGCTAATCTTTTTATTTTACTTCTGTTTTTTCCTCTATCTTCAACATACCTGCTGTGAATAATGACTGTGCCATAGCACCAAACTGTTCTGGGTTTTGAACTTGTGACATACCCATAATCAACTTCTCTAGCATCGACTGCATATTATTCAACTGTTGCTTCATTGTACTTAGCTCGCCTTCCTTCTTCTGTTGTGATTCTAATGCTTCCTGATACCCTTCATAGCTCATTATCATCTTGCATTTGTTGCAGAACCTAGTATCCTGAGTATTACCTTCATTGCAGTTAGGACATACCTTGCGATTTAGATTATCTATTCCAGCATTATTCTTTGTAACTATGCCATATGCTTCTAAAAGCGATTCAGATGACTCGTTTCCAAAATAGTGTATGTATTTTTGGGCCATATGACTGTTCATGCTCCATCCAGCATGCTGGTTTAAGGTACTGGATTTTAATTTGACTGATTTTTCTGTCAAGGCGCTATGCCTTCGTATGTATGGAATGAATGGTTTGGCTAACAGGCTCTTTATCTTTTCTTTATCTTCATTAGATATTGTTGGATCTTCAAGCAGCTTTGGAAAGAACTCTTCTTTGTATATTTTATAGCTTCGCCGCGGCAACTATCCAGGTAGGATAACAGTATTGTCCTTGTAGTCATCATATCTTCAAATCTCCTTTCTACGCCAGCAAACTTCGAAAGCCCTGATAGAAACTCAATCGTAGTACTTGTGGTTGTTAACCTGGGATTAATCTCTCTTCATTGCGATCATATAATCTCAAACAGTCGAAGCGTTTTCCTTAGATAATCTGTTTCTATCGCTTAAGACGAGTTTACAATATTTGTTTGCGGTAGAAAAACCTTCAGTCACTAGAGCGATCTTTCTGTTTAATTCTATGTCTTGTTCTTCTTTAGCTCTTCCTTCTACGACTCCTCCACTAGCCAGTATCTTTGCCACTTGCTTGTTTGAACATCCAGCCATTTTTTGCTTATACTTTATTGTTCATATTCAGAGCTAATAATGTTATGTATGGAACTACATAAGAGTCCTGTTATGGCTGCGTTGTCATTAAACTTGGTGATACCAACATTGATACTTATATGTTCCATATAACGTTGTGGAATATTATTTGGTCCTGCTTTTTGGTCTGTGGCAAATATATCCTTCATTCAGAGGAAGTAAGGGATTATGTGATTATCACCGGCTATAGGTTTATTCTTTTCTTTAGTGCAACAAACGCTGGAGTCTTACAGGCTGGATATCCACCACCTTATGGACTCACAGTCAATGGACGCAGGATTTCTATTTTTGACTATGCTTCATCAAAAAATCAAGGAGAGGTTTAATCTTAGGTTGCATATTGATATCATTGAATTGCACAGAATGCTCTCTTTCATCATTTTGAATTGTAATTTTATATGTAAAGTAGTCTGCTGCACCTTTTTTTGTTTTCGAAGAATACTGAGGTGACTTTGATGGAAGCTCAAAGAAGTGCGAGTTTTGTATTAACTTTTGTATTTCATTCGCCTCATTGGGAGAAAGGCTTTGAGTATCTACAGTAGTTGAACTGACTATTCCTGCAAAGCCACCACTCCTTTCAACCTGTATCTTCATTATAATGAATCAGTACTAATTTTGTATTAGAAACTCCATTTTATTATTGTTATTATCTCTTTGACTTTGGCGGTAAGCCTACATCTTGCCAACCAGTAAAAACTGCTTTTTGCTCTTTGCTGTCTTTCCCAAAAAGGCTACCAGCTACTTCAAATGTAAGGTTTGCAGTTTCTTGAAAATTTGAGCTTTCCCTTAATCTATCTCTTAACGTAATATACCATATCCTACCAGTCTTTTCCCATGCCTTTCCACCAATTTCCATAGCAGTAAGGTAAAATGCATGATTAGGTATACCAGAATTAATATGCACTCCGCCATTGTCACTTGAGGTATTTACATAGTCTCTCATATGCGCTGGTTGTGAATCTTTTCCAATTGTCGGATCGTCATATGCTGTACCAGGAGCCTTCATTGAACGTAAGGCGACTCCTTTGATTTTTCTGGTTAAAAGACCAGCCCCAATTAACCAATCTGCTTTTTCAGCTGTTTGCTTAAGTGCATACTGTTTTACAAGCGATCCAAACACATCTGACATGCTTTCATTGAGTGCGCCAGGTTGGTCTTGGTATTCAAGCGCGGCCTCGTACTGGGTAACTCCATGAGTTAATTCATGACCAATAACATCCAATGAAATTGTAAATCGATTAAATATTTGTCCATCGCCATCGCCATAAACCATTTGGGTTCCATTCCAAAAAGCATTGTTATAGCCTTCACCATAATGTACAGAAGAATCTAATCTCATTCCTTTGCCATCAATGGAATTTCTATCAAATACTTGGCTGTAAAAGTCGTAGGTATTACCTGAATAATTGTATGCTTCATTTACAGGAGCCCCTCCTTTAGGTTTTCCACCTTCGCTGCGAACCAGCTGACCGGGAACAGACTCCAAATTTTTAGCATCAAAGATAGTACGATGTAGTTTATCTGCAACAGCAAAGAGCGTATGCAGAGATCCTGCAACATTTCTACGCCCTCGTAGTTGTTCAGTAAGAATTAGGCTTTGCCATGCTTTTCGCTTTTGCTCTTCTGTTCCATTTTCAACTATATGTTTATGAATATAGTCTGGAATTATACAACAACAACATGCATTCTGCTTTGCAGCTATATGTTCTGTTACACGTTCGTGCTGCACTATTTTTTCTAAATATTGGGAAAACATATAATCGTTTAACACATACTTGACATTTATGTATTAGTATTCAGTATTCAAGAAAGCTTCAGAGGTGGTTTTCTCTTCCTACATTGTGATGCAATAAAAATAAGGCTCTTCAGGGATTTGGATCCTCGGAATAATAATTAATAAAAAGATTAACCAATTCGCAGGCTCCGTTAACTTAACCTTCACGAACTGTGAGGAATGTCACGAATCGCATCATATTCATCCCGGCACGCAAATACAGAATAATAAATAATTTCAACCAATTCCAGACATGCTGCCTGTCACAATCATCTTTCCTAGGAAAATTGTCATCGAAACATTCTGTCCTACTCAGTTTATAATTGATGATTTCTTCTCTTTTTTATTCAAGGATGCCTTTTCCAATTATTCTTGTTCCTTGACTATCAGGTTTCAAAAGTGCGTATATCTGACCAGGAAAGAATACAATAGGTTTGCTCTCAGGTATAATTTTTTCAATTGCTGTGCCTTTGACAAGCCTTAGTCTTACGGGTTTTATTTGTAGTCCAACCGATATCAGATACGTTTGATTTTCTACAAGATCTCCTTTATAGAAAGAATTTTTTACAAATTTTGTAGTAGATATTGTTGGACCAGTTGTCGTCGTTGTCGTCGCTGCTGCTGGTATTACCTTCATATAAGAAGAATTTGGTAAACATAGAACATCTCCCCTTGAAATCTGTTCGGCAGTCATTCCTTTAACAGCAAGTCCCACTCTCGCTGGACTCTTGGATTCATGCACTGGGTCATCGTGCATTTGAATTGACTTTACCACTATATCACTTCCAGCAGGCATGATTCTCAATTGATCATATACTTTGACAGTCCCCTGCTTTACAACGCCCAGTACAACAGTTCCAACTCCTTTGACATCAAAAGCATGATCTACTGGAATCATGACAGGACCATCGCACCCTTTGGATTCAAGTCTGCTGATTTCTTGCTTTAATTGATCTATGTTATCAAGAAATTTAAAATGTGAGACAGAAGTATTCTTAATGAGTGTTCTTAGTTTTTCTTCATCAACTTCATAAGAGTGGAGAATAAATCCATCTTTAAAATCTACAGAATCTAAAGCAATAATTTGCTCACCAAGGTACTTGTCTATTTTTGTAACATTTAGTATAGCATATTCTGCAATGTTAACGGTCTGCATTAAAGACTGTATTTTGTCAGGGAATGTGATAGGTACAGTCCATGTGTAAATGACATCTAATGTCTTTCTGTCATAGATGACAATATCTGTTGCAGTACCCTTTTTTCCTAGTTCGCCAGCAATGTTGTTATAATCTCCGAGAATTACAAAATTTATGCTTTTCAAGAATACCGACTCTATTTTTTCCAATGAATAAATTGTTTATGTTTCATCAATCAACAATTATGAATTGACTGTTAGTAAGAAATATCCTATTCATATCCAGCAAGATTGCTGATAATTTTGAAGCATCACCTGTAGTAGGAACAAGACTGGCCAAATTGTGGTTATTATCTTTTCTGAGGAAGAGCACTTTACTCCCAGTAAACATATTATTCACACATCTGCGACATAATGGATAACCCGACTCTTGGAACATATAGCGCGGCGATTGACGAGATATATGACATACAAGTCAAAGCTTAACTGTTGCATTATTGGTATTTTCATTTCCAAAAGTTTCACCTGCTTTATTTTTTTAAGTATCTTCAATCTTTTGAGCTTCGATTTCTTAAAAGATAAATTATTCTTAAAAGTCTATTATTCAAGCCTCATTTGACATTGTAAAAGATAAAATAAGATAAAAATAATCTATATATCCTTTATTATGATAAGGCTAAATAAATTTTTGGTAGAGAATTGTCGTATCGATAGCTTGTATGCGAGTGTTCGTCATTAAACTCTTCATAATAATGCTTTATATTCATACTTTCAAGCTTAGAGTGAAGTATCCTTGCTCCCCATTGGAGATTAAACTCATCTTTTGTTCCACAGTCAAGATAAATAGATTTCAACCTTCTTAGATTCTTACTATATTTCCCAACCATTCTGACTGGATCCCAAGATAACCATCGATTCCACACGTTTTGCAGTATTTCCCCTGTCTTCAGGTCAAATGGTAAATCCACACCCATCTCATTTGAATTTGGATTTGGAGAGTAATGAGCCGCCATTGCAAATACATTAAGAGGAGGCCCATCCTCTTTGTTGTGATGATTTTGTTTCTTCCAGAAACTAGCGAGCCATTTTTTTGGACTATTATCGTATTGTCTATAAGAGTCAAGAGCTTTTGGGAAATCCGGTAGGTAACAATATTCAAATGCAGCATCGCCAGCATGATCTGCTAATCCATCGAATACTTCTGGATGCCGCATCCCCAGTATAAGAGAACCATAACCTCCGGAAGAATGTCCAAAGACTGCTCGTGAAGAAGTGTTATAGTTCTTGTCAACAAAAGGAACAATTTCTTTTACCATGTAGTCTTCATATCTTCCTGTTGCTGACGAGTTGATGTACTGATTTCCTCCAAGCCTTGTGAAGCAATCTACTAACACTAAAATCATTGGACCGCATTTTTTGCTTGAAATCAAACGATTCATTCGCTGTTCGATATTCTCTCCAAAGGGATCGGCATTTAATAGGGACCTACCTTGACCACCAAAACCTGCAAGTCCAAAAACAGTAACATATCCTTTAGAATAAGATTGAGAGTATCCAGAAGGAAGATACATTATCACATCTCGTATATATGGATCTTTTAATGGATTAGATTTGAGAATCCTGCTTTCATAGCGATGTATTATTATTTTCCCTTTCATGGTAGTCAGTTACTATTTACTATTATAGGATATGGGATATTGAATTGAGCTGCAGATTAAAACATAATCTTTGTTACTAGATTTATACTGCATATATCCATCTATCTACAGTATAAGAAAAAGTATCCATGTATAAGCAGTTGCCAAAAAGCATAGACCGAGTATGGACTAAGAGTAATAACGATGTTGATGGTGGGCTCCGATAGACAAGTATGACTTACATCTTAATATATCTGCCTTGAATCTATAGAGAATCATATCAAAGATTTGATGACCTATGACTGGACAGCAAGAAGATGACGAACGTCACGAACGCATAGTATGGATATCATTAGATGAACAAAAACAACAATCAATGACAGCACCTTCGACAAACACAACACTTGAAGGCAATTTGATAATCCCAAAAGCTGCAGAAGGAATTGTTGTGTTTGCTCATGGAAGTGGGAGCAGTCGACACAGTCCAAGGAATCAATACGTCGCGCAAGTTTTGAACAATGCTGGCCTTGCCACGCTTCTTACAGATCTTCTTACAAAAGAAGAAGAGGAAGTGGATATCAAAACTCGACAACACCGGTTCAATATAGATCTGCTATCTAAACGGCTTGTAGCAGTTACAGACTGGATCACGCAAAATCCTGATACACAAAAACTTTCTGTTGGATACTTTGGTGCAAGTACTGGCGCTGCTGCCGCATTGGTTGCAGCGGCTGAACGTGGTAATATTATTAGCGCCATTGTATCGCGCGGTGGGCGGCCTGACTTGGCTGGGTCTAAAGCTCTCAAGAGTGTGCAAGCACCAACTCTGTTTATTGTAGGAGAGAACGATGTTCAAGTTATTGGTATGAACGAAAGTGCAATGAAGCAATTAGATAAGGTAGAAAGAAAGAAACTCAAGATTGTTCCAGGAGCAACACATCTTTTTGAAGAGCCAGGAACACTTGAAGAAGTTGCTCGTCTAGCTAGAGGGTGGTTTCAGTGTTATTTTCTTATCAAGAAACACAGTCAAAAATGACAAACAATATTTCAAATAAGAAGATTTAGAACGACAAAATAATACTATCGTTTTCGGAATTCCTGGTGATGTAGTAACAAAATCCCATAAACAGATGCTAAATATATTGAAAGCATAAGTGGCCCCTGATCCCTATCCTTATCAAGATCTTTATTCAATATCGTTAAAAAAACTAATATCTGCACGACTCGTAGTCGAACTTGTATTGCAGGATCGTGTAGCATCGCATGTTTGAAGCAATAAGTCGAAGATTTCAATTAAAGTTCAAGGATAGAGCGGCTGCCGGCAATATATTAGCAGAAATAATAAAGGATAGACTCAAGAAAGAGAAATTAGAGCAATGTATTGTTTTCGGCGTTCCTCGTGGTGGCGTAGTTACAGCTGATACTGTGGCAAGGAGATTATCAGCAGCAAATGCTGCAGTTGATTTTGATATCATTATACCAAGAAAACTAACAGATCCCGATAACAAAGAACAGGCGATAGGGGCAGTTATGGAAGATGGCACTACTTACCTTGACGAAGAGCTAATTAGTATGTTGCAAATAACTCCAGAGTATGTAGAGAAAGAGAAAGCAGAACAGATACAGGAGATTAGACGTAGAAATGCCCTATATTATAGCAAAACGTCAATCAATTGTCATGATCATCTTAAAGACAGGGCCACAATTTTAGTAGATGATGGTGCTGCAACAGGTGCAACACTTATAGCTGCTGCTAGGTGGTTAAGAAAAAAGCATACTCCAAAGCGTTTAATTATTGCAGTCCCTGTGGCCCCAAAAGATACTATAAAACTACTAAGACAAGAATCTGATGTCGTAGAAGTCGTTACTGATCCATCTTCTATTTTTAAATCGGTAGAACAATTTTATCAAGATTTTAAGCCGGTTCCTGATGATAAAGTCATGGAAATTTTGAGGACTAGAAATATGTCAATGTAATTGCAAAATACGTTAACTGCCGCGTATGGTATTTAAGATAAATTATAGATCTACTTTTAATATAGAGAGAGGCAATTTGATTATGGAATACTGTCACATATGTTGTTGTAGAGAAACAGTCTTGAATGTATATCGAGAAAGAAAAATATCAAAGCACTAATACTATCGCTGAATCGAAAATTCTCATAGTCTTATATCTCCTCCATTCTTGGAAATCATCGTATTTTACCAAAAGTTGGGAGAGTAAGATCCGCAAAATTGCGAAGAATTATGTTAAAGCAGATTATATGAAACTTTTTATAACTTCGAGTTCCTTAACTCACAATGACGAAGACTATAAAAGAAAACCTTGATCATGGACATACAATGACTCTAATAACTGGAGCTATTGTGATTTGACCAACGTCAACAGTAATCCAAATGTTCATCCGCCAAACTCTAAACCATTTGGTTCGAGCCATGGGGAATGGATTGCAAGATGGTGGCAATGGGTACTCTCGATACCAAAAGATCATAATCCCGTTAGCGACAGTACTGGCAAAGATTGTGCAGTAAATCAAACCGGCCCAGTATGGTTCTTAGCTGGGACATCTGGAGGTTCCGCCGAGCGTTCATGTACTATACCTGCTGGAAAGGCTATATTTTTTCCAATCACTAACGATATGGCATCCTTTGCAAAATATCCAAACCTGAAGACCGAGTCAGAATTAATTTCAAATGTTAAATCTGATATCGATCAGGTAAAGAGCTTGGAACTAACCGTTGACGGAACAAAGATCGAAGGTTTGGATAAATATCGTGTACAATCTCATGTCTTTGATGTAGCTATTGCAGAAAACAATCTCTTTGAAATAAAAGCAGGGTCTACTAAGGCAGCATCTGATGGCTACTGGATTTTCCTTGAGCCTTTGCCTAAGGGAGAACATACAATCCATTTTCATGGAATAGAGCATGACTTTGAGACAGAAGTAAACTATCGTCTAACAGTGCAATAGCCTTTAAAGCAGACCACAATAAATTTTTCTTCGTACCAAATTGTAAAGAACCATCTGAAATGTAGGTCTTTACATCAAAATCAATTTTCAAAAATTATTATTTTCATTGCTAAAGGAATTCATTGCACCATCAGATGATATGTCACATCGTTTGCAAAATTATTTGAAGTCCCTTCTGCGAAACCCACAATTGCTCCACCAAACTTGATCTCATGTATACCAGGAGAAAGAGGATGCAATAAAATCCAGAAGCCATCTGATACCGACTGTGTTGAGCTAGGAGGCAGTCCTGCTCCATTACCCGGAGCGAATGTCAAGTTGAAAAGCGGGGATGCTATTCTAAGTCTGTTCAAATTAGGTATTGCTACTCCATCAACAGTTGCTGTCAGACCTGTTGCACCATTGTTACCAGCTATAGCGCAGGCACGCAGCTCTGACTCAGTCTTGAGGTCCTTTTTTTCCACATAAGAGCATTCATTGTTAATGAGTGGAGCAAATATAGCCTTTCCAGCAGGTATAGTACATGAACGCTCGGCGGAACCTCCAGATGTCCCAGCTAAGAACCATACTGGGCCGGTTTGATTTACTGCACAATCTTTGCCAGTACTGTCGCTAAGGGGACTATGATCTTTTGGTATTGACTCTATCCATTGCCACCACTTTACACTCCAATCTCCATACGTCAAACCATACGGTTTAGAGTCTGGTGAAAATACATATGGGCTATTGACAATGGTTTGAGCTTGAGCAATTGGAATCATTACTATTAGTAATCCCGAAACGAGCACAATCATTGTAGTTACACTCCCTAACCTATAACTAGAGTCACTTTTAATGCTCATTGTCTTTCTAAGAAAAGTTAAGTTTATAAGTCCACCGCTTCGGTAACAGATTTCAGAATTATTTTTATTTTTGACAGACCCCATCTATTGCATATAGGTTATATAATCTCTTTTGCTAGAGGATTATAAGATTATTGTCTTGGTATATAGTCAATCAACAATAAAAGTTATCTTCAATAGACTAACTACAAATCGTTGTGCAATAAATGGTATGGTTACGTATGATTCCAAATAGATCCCTGTTTTCATCAGTATATGCCAGCAATATAATTTTGTCTATCATAACTGCTGTACTACTAATAGATATATCAACTATCAAAATTTCTGATCTCGTTTCTAGCCATGTTGCTACTTCTTCGACAATTGCTCTGTATATCTCCATTACAATTACATATGCATTAGGACAATATTTCGTTTTAGAATTCGTAAAGAGAAAAAGCAGTATGATTAGGGATAAAGATACGAAACTTCACCTTAACGTACTACATAGAGTGTCAATGATATCCCAGTACGCCATATTAGGACTTCTTATAGTTGTGATTTTGCAGATAGTTATCAGATCATATTATGATACCATCTTCCTCACTTCAGCTATGATGATAAGCTATGTCTTAGCTACCGTTATGTTGAGTTTCCTCGCACAACGGTTCTTCTCGTGGTTCAGGTTAAACAAAAACCCTGTAGTCTTATTGTATGGTTTATCATCTACAACGCTTGCAACCAATACGACATTGGTGTTTGTTTTATTGGTTGCTACTTCGTCATCTATGCTAACAGAGACAGAGCAACATGGAAGCACACCGCCATTTTTTGCTTCAGGTTCATTAGCATCTATGCTTGCTTATGGATATACAATATCTTCAATTGTTGCCTTTATAGTAACATGGGCTGCTACTGCCTTGCTTCTGCATCATTATTCGCAAAAATTAGGAAGAGTCAAATATTGGATTATTGTTAGCATCCCTCTAATATATTTTCTAAGCCAATTTCTTACTTTGTTTCTGAATCTATTTGCTCCATTAATAGAATCAAATCCTATTTTCTACGGTATTCTTTTCACCTTAATCTTTACACTTAGCAAACCGGTTGGCGGTATCCTATTTGGGGTCGCCTTCTGGACTGCAGCAAAAAGTATCAATAGTAGTGCAGTCAGGGATTATCTGGTTATTTCTGCATATGGCTTTATGCTCTTGTTTATATCCAACAATCCTATTCCGTTGCTCGCTACTCCTTATCCACCATTTGGACTTGCCACTGTCTCATTTATGGGGTTGTCGGCTTATATGATACATGTAGGTATCTATTCTTCAGCAATTTCGGTATCTGAAGACTCAAATTTACGCAAGTCTATTAGGAAATTTGCAATACAGGAGTCAAAATTACTAGATAGTATTAGCGTAGCACATATGGAACAGGAAATAACGAAGCGAGCAATTAATATGGCAAGAGCTCATTCGCATAGAATGACAGAAGAGGTCGGAATTCAGCCTTCTCTCACTGAACCTGAAATAGAAAATTACTTGGATCTAGTTATGAAAGAGATTAAGAAGAACAAAAATGGCAAAGAATCCATAAAGTAATACAAGATGCAATAAACTGATCCTCAAACTAAATAAACCGTTCCGTTCATAGCGCGGAAATAATTGATCACCTGTGTACTCTAATCTACCTAACTATGTCTGCTAACTACTATTGAGTCATCATCCTTGTGGCTCCTTAGAATAGACATAAAGATGAATCTAACTTATTGGGTAACGTCACAAGTAGTTAAGTTAAAAGGCATGGAAGTATGGATGAAGGGTTTGAGGGTAAACTAAAAAAAGGTTAGACAGGCTTATACAATAGTCAATTATGGCAATCTGAGGATTGATTGCCAAAACTAGCTACTGCCCTTCCCATCATAATACCAACCAATATTGCAAGGATTTTAGACATACAAGTTTAGTAGCCATAGGTTGCTATTATACTTTAAACTTTTGGTTTCGACCTCTATAAAGTCACTCAAGGTATGGTAACAATGGATATTCATGGAATATGCTGTTCCGAGTAAACAGTGAATATGAATAAGTAAAACAGATGTAAAAGATTTGAAATTCAGGTCGTGTTAACTTAGCTGCATCCACTTCCTCAAATCACTAAATTTGGTATTGGATCTTACAATAGTGTTATGCATGAAAACAAAAAGACTCAACCATTTGAATACATATAGCAGCAGATTACATAATAACAATCCAGATCTGATGCAAGGATAAAATCATCAAATATCTTTGTTCTACCCTTAAAATAATCTTATGTTCTTTCTATATACAATATCTCTTCATATGAAGAATGCAATCTATGTTTTAGTCATAGCGAGACACATGCTTCATGATGCCATGTTCCACCATCTGTCTGTGTAGACAGTATGTTTTCCATAATTTTTGATCAATGACCTAAGAAATGATTCCGCTACTATCATATCATATTTCTGTGCCTTGAAATGTGAACCCCAAGGATTTTGTCTATGGATTGGCTCTACTGACTACAATCCATAACCATGCTTCATTAGAACCGATCTATCATAGTCTCATCGATCAAAAATGCAGGTACTATTCTTTTACAACAGTAATCACGTTTGGGAATAAACTTTTGAACCCATTTCCACACGGCAACATCTCCTTTTTTCGTCAAAAGGTTCTAATGTCTTTGAAGTATTTCTGAAACTTAGGCCCAGAAAGTACAAGTATAATGCATAAATCATAAGCACTTCTGCTGATGTTCTCTCATGTTCAAATAAGGCCATCTAGAATAATGAGTAAGCATCTACAGCTATAGTTGTATCGCTAAGTTAACACAACCGAAATTCATTCAGATATACTTATAACGTTCCTGGAGAATTGTGACTCTAATTATGAAAGACAATTACGATCATCATCTTATGTGGAACATTAGTAATAATGTAAATGTATTTTCACCAGACTCTAAACCGTATGGTTTGACGTATGGAGATTGGAGTGTAAAGTGGTGGCAATGGGCACTCTCGATACCAAAAGAACATAATCCCCTAATCGATACAAGTGGTCAACGTTCTACTCAGAATCAAAGCGGCCCTGTATGGTTCTTAGCAGGAACGCTCGGAGGTTCAGCAGAGCGTACATGTATTATACCGTCGGGAAAAGCTATTCTGTTCCCAATCTCCAACAATGAATGCTCTTTCGCAGAATACCCTAACGCCAAGACTGAGTCAGAACTACGAAGCTCTGCCAAAGCCGACATTGATCAGGTAGCAAATTTGAACGTAGTTATTGACAGCGTAGTAATCTCGGGTTTAGAGAAGTTCCGTTTCCAATCTCCCTCGTTTTTCCTCACACTCCCGGAAAATAATGTACTTGGACTACCGGCTATTACAACACAGTCAGTTTCTGATGGCTTCTGGATTTTATTGCATCCTCTTTCTCCTGGTAAACACGAAGTGCACTTTGGGGGCTCTTGTTCAGCTGACATAGTCAAAGTAGAGGCAACTTACCACCTCACAGTAGAGAGTTGAGCTATGAGGCTTACTACTACTATTGCGAGTCTACTCTCAGGGATCAAATAACTAACGAGTCCCAACAGAATTGCATATACCACAGTACGATGTCTGTTGTTTTAGAATTATTCTTGATTCCGTTAAATGCATCTTTTCGCAGATTCTAATAATAGCCTCAGCTCACTGTTACATGATACGTTATTGCTTCTATCTCAAATGTTTTCTTGGTTTAGCTGCGCCAAAGGAAATCATATGTTTGCCAGGAGATAGAGGTTCAAGGAAAGCCCAATAGCCATTGGGAATTGCTTTAATCTTGCTAGTTAATGAGGAAGAATGGTTATCATACGGCAGCTCAAGACTAAATAATTGTGATTCTACTCTGTACTGTCCAAATTTTTCCAACTTGATACCATCAATGGCTGCATAAAGACCTGATACATCCACTTCATTAATGTCGAATTTAGTCCTGGCCAGCAATTCCTCCTCTGTCTTTAGGTCTGTCTTCAGCAAAAGAGACTTCATGCATAATGAGTGGGAAAAATATGGCCGTTGTCGTTGGAATTGTACATTTACGCTCTGCCTTACCACCAAACGTTCCTGCAAGAAACCATATGTTAGGATTGAATTGCTTTCTATCACAGTTTTTGCCGGTCTCGTCAACAGCAGAGTTTGTTTCTTTGGGCTCTTGGAAGCACCATTGACACTATATGGCAGCCCATTCTTCCCAAGACTTTCCAAAGGGATTAGAAAGCCGCGAATACATTTTAGGATTTTGGGTGGTCATTTATAACAGCCTGTGCATATGATTATGATAAGAATTTGTAGATGTTTCATCTTATCTTTCCCGTTCAATCAATTAGTAAAGTCATGACAAACTTTTTAAGAAGTTCTCAAGATATGTGCAAATAGACCGGTATGAGTTGACTGATATTCAATCCAACAATGAATGTGGAAAATGTGATGAAAATGTTTTTAATTTTACCATTTGGTTTTCCTCTAGAATATATTTTGATTGAGTGTAAAAATAAAGACATTTTTTATAAGTTGACAACAAACAATGATACTTAAAGTGTTCAGCTTGGTGATCTGACTCTATTCATCAGATTTATGGATATATTATCGAATATGTTTTTTATAATGTAGCAATAATGATGATGATAATAATAATATCAGATCAAACAAATAGTATATTTATTGTCTCCAAATATGTGGTAGAGACGTTAAAAACATGATTAATACTACTACTAAAGAAAGAATACTCTCTATTACTCATGAACAGGATGTTGATGGACTGTTTTGTGGTGCAATTTTGAAGAATGCCTTCCCAGATACATTAGTCTTTCTTACAAATTATGGACATGCAAACATGAAAAGGGCAGCTGATGTAATAAAATTTAATGTTAATAGGTCAAGCAAGAGTGGGATTATAGTAGTTTCTGATTTAGCACTTAATAGCGATCTAGATATCAATACAATAGAAGAAGCTGTCATTCAATCAAAGAGCAAGGGATGGGATCTGGTTTGGTTAGATCACCACAGTTGGCAAGAAACTATAAGGAGAAGAACAGAATCAATTGCAACCCTTATCCTGTCGGATGATCGGGAACAAAAGTGTGCCTCTGAGCTAGTATTGGAAACCTTTGCTTTGAAGAAAAGAACTGCATGTAAAAGAATGGCAACTTTTGCTCACATATTTGACTTTAGATTACCTGAAGTTAGTACTTTGCCACCTCTCCCAGAGATTATTACGTTTTATAGGAGTCTACCTGAGAGTTACAATAAGTTACAGTCGATAATAAAAAAGGCATCAAAAGGGGTATTTTGGGATGAAGAGTTACAGCAAGACTACGAAGAGAAATATCTTCCTTTAAAAGAATCTGCTATGTCTTCTGCAATGAAATCACTTACGGCATACGACATTAATGGTCTAATTGTTGTTGTAACTGAATCACCAAGAATATTATCTAAAGCTTTGTTGGCTGAAAGAATATTTCAAGAAAGGCCAGATGTAACACTTGCGGTATTATATTCTCCAGAAGGAAAGATAAGTATTAGAAGAAAGGCTGGAACAGACATAAAGTGTGATTGGATTGCCAGCAGATTAAATGGTGGAGGTCATAGTTATGCGGCAGCTGGAGTTATACAGAGCGATGGAGAAGCAACAGCTCTGACAGCACCAAGAGTAATACAAGAATTACAAAATGCTCTGAATGGGATGTGATCATGCAATATTCTAATAAAGAAAGAAGGATACTTCAATGGGAATGAGAAGAGAAGTAGATAATTTCCACATGTTTCACAACTCAAATGTTAAAAGTTACGTTCTTTTTTGTGGCTTGACAACAACAACAATGATACTCCTTATTACTGTCGTAACGAGAACAACCATCAGCAGTGTTTAGGATGCTTTCACTTGCTATTGAAGTAGAACAACTATTTAGTCCTACTCGTTGTGGAAAAGAACAAACAATCGATGATATTATAATCTGGAACTACTACTACTATTAAACAATCCTAAACTTCTTTCTATTTTCAAAATACTCAGAAATAGCATTTGCGATTTTCCATCCAAACTTTATCATATATGGTGTTATGAAGGTGGTTATTATCGTCATTGTTCCAACCATAGGTAGTAAGAATGAGCTAGTAGAACCACCAACATCGACACCACCTTTAGCCACTACTAGTGCAAGTTCGCCACCTGAAGAGGATAGACCAAATGCAGATCTTAGTGAGGTCAATAGACTGATCTTCTGTGCCCTAGAAGCTATAACTACTGTGAGGAATTTGGCTGCTATGGATACGATAATTAGTACTAGTGCAGGCACTATGAACATAGGAAGAACACTGATATCCATTAAAGCACCAACTGATACGAAGAATATAGCAGAAAACATATCCTTTAATGGAGTAGCCAAGACTTTTGTTACTGAGTGAACCTTGGACTCAGCTATTAAGACACCAGCGAAGAATGCTCCAGTTGCTACGGATATCCCTATTTCTTGAGCAATAAAAGATAATCCGAATGCAACACCTAGCACAGCTACAATCAACAAGTCATGTTGGTTTGTTTTACCTATGTAATTAACAAACTTTGGAATTATTTTAGAACCAATTATTAAGACACCAGCGATGAATGCTAATACAGTTCCAACAGAAACAGCTAGATTAGGAATTAACAAAGACGATGATGATGATACATTGCCAGTTGATCCTACTGATTGGAGAATGGCTAACATTGATATTATAATGATGTCTTCAATTATTGCTACACCTAATATTATTGAGGATGCTTCGTGTTTTATCAGATCTAATTCCTCAAGTATTCTCATTACTATGACAGTGCTTGTTACTGATACTGCCAATGCTAAGAAAAGGCTATTGTATACAGAATAGTGCAAGGATTGAGCTACTACAAAACCAATAGCGAATGTCCCAAATGCCTCAGTCATTGCAATTACCAACGCTTTCCTTCCTATACTTCTCAACTTTTCAATAGGGAATTCCATACCTACAACAAACAGAAGTAAGATTACACCTATCTCAGCAAACAGATTTAGAATATCCAGATGCAGTATTAGGCTAAAGGGTGGAGTATGAGGTCCAATTATGATACCTGCAATAATATAGCCTATGACTAGCGGTTGTTTGAGCTTGTATGATATCAAGGCCATAACAGAAGCCACAATCATAATAACAGCAATATCCTGAATTACCTGTCCAATTTCAATAACCATTAAAAATCAGCCAGCCTCGATCAGTGATAAACCAGTAGTATGTGAATAAACTGTAAAACCTACCTACCCTACTCCAAGACTCCGTTAAGTTTCTTTAATTGAAGTATCATCCATTTTAATACTGCTCTTCTGTGGATCAACACCAAATTTTGCGTCCAGTTCATTTTTCTTCAATGGGAGTTCTTTCCTTATACTTTCAATATTCATACCAGTTAAATCAAAGGTCATTACAGTATTAGGAGAACCCTCTGCAGTATAGGTGACTGTTACTGTTGTAGTCATATAAATAAAATAATAGATGCCAGTTTATTTATTAATTGCGTGTTGTAATATCCAGCGCATGTCCGTATCTAATCAATCAATTGAAGCTCAAAAAAGTTTTGTGCATTTCTGTTTTATTATCACTACATTCATCACAACAACCAATTTTAAAATAAGACATGCAGAATTTACCAGTTGCAAGTTTATCATCACGTTTGTAATATATATCACACTCTGGGTATTCAAGTAGATGTCTGAACATTAAAAATAATAAAAGGCATTAGATTAAAAAATATACTCTCTGCTGGTGTTCTTGTTAGGATAGGTTTTTTATTGTTGCAGATTGATAATAAATTGCAGCTTAAATTTGAATTTCTAATAAATGATATAATTAGAATTAGTAGTAATGAAAGTACTAAACGGGATGAATGATCAGAGTAGATTGATTTAAAAGAATATTTTATTGCTATGATTATCTGTCGGTCGGTAGATATGCAAGGCTAATCT
>Ga0207663_10000342_pt1 | contig 20283 bp, 19 predicted proteins | sample LARL53metaG_FD_184346 | JGI IMG/M metagenome (GOLD analysis project Ga0207663, IMG submission 184346) | Corn, switchgrass and miscanthus rhizosphere microbial communities from Kellogg Biological Station, Michigan, USA - LAR L5-3 metaG... | ecosystem: Host-associated > Plants > Roots >...
TTACCTTTAATTCTGTTCGCCAATTCTCTAAAAAATCGATATCAAACATTACTTCACCACGTCTGACTAGAGATTCGTTGTATTTACTCCAGTTTATTTTTCTCTTCATTCTTTTCTGATTCTTCTTCTTGTCCTTAGTATTATCAGACAACGGCTAATCTATACTGCCTAACATAATTTCGTGTAACTACAAAAGTGTTTAAACAGAGAGCAGATGGGTTGATTGACTTGACGAATTTATGTTAATGAGTATAGTATATACCACCATATAGCTTGTTTGATAAAAGAAGCAGCAATACTGAGTTCAGTTATTCAACACACCAGCTATAACCATTTCATAATGTTGTTCAGGGAACCTAAGATAATTTATGATGAATGGATTCAGATGTTTAAAGGAGAAAATTCAATAGAAGAATTAATTGAAAAGCTATTGGATCCAATCACAGACTGTTCCTTGAAAATATGAAGAGAAACGATCCACTCAGGATTGTGACAGCATTGTAGGCCATAGCAGAAGAATTGCGAGCGTAGCAAGGATGACAAGCTGTATTATTCTAAATAAATAACAATAAGATGATTGCCAAAACGAATGCCTCTCTTGTCACATGCAGAAAACAGGACTGTGACATTATGCAAAATATAGTCTGGAAATATCAAAGTATATTTAGTGCGGCAAATTTTAGATCTGATGGATGCTGATGAGGTATAGGAAGAGCCAGCTGAATTAATGTGTGATTATATCAAAACAAATGAGGAAGATTATGAGTTGCTGAAGCATCCTAATATGAGAGTATAAGGTGAAGATGTATCAGCCATTAAAACAACATATTAAATGGCTTTTTGCATCATCGAGATTAGCAATTTGGGTGTTCAAATATTTTTGCATAATCTACCATTAGCTCATGTTTTGTTAAAGAAATTATGGCAACTATGAATTCGCTGAATTACATAATAGGTGAATTTTCGTCTGGAATTTACTATTAATCTTTCCATGGGTAATTGCAGACCTCAAATGAAATCGTTTAAGATTTCCACTCTAAGTGTTTAGAATCTGGTTATGGTCATAACAGAGCAGAATGAAAGAGGTATCTCAAAACATGCGTAAAGGGTTCAAAAAAGTACGAACTCATCTATACTGGCTTACTTGATTATGATAATAAAACTGGTCTAAAGAGGTTCTACGGAGGCCTCTGCTAATAAGTATGAGCAGCCAGACAACAAACACGGCTCATTAGAACATAAGAATGTGGCAATCCCTCTATGACATTAAAAGAACCAAAGGAGCAATAGTGGGAGAAAGAAGTCAAGTGTGTAAAAGTTAGGATATCCCAAGGGAGGTTGATTCATGCAGTGTCAAAATTTATATTTATACAAGCCCAAACCAAAAATTTCATTTTACTATTTATTGCCCCTCGCCAATGATTTATTTGTTGTTTTCCTTAAAACTACTTGCATGGTGGTAAGGTTTTATCGGTATGATAATTAAGAACGAGAGATCGAAACGTGCCATCCTTGCTGCTTTGGCCGACGCTGAGTTACAAAAGATTTTGGATGCAACCATGTATAATTAAGTCAGTTAATCAAATTATACGAGAAACCAATATACCACACACTGCTTACAGGAAGATAAAATGGATTGTCGAAGAAAAGCTGCCTAGAGCTGATGAAATTGAAATTGCAGATGATGGTATGAATTTAGCTTGTTTCATATCGTACTAAAATCATTCAATTTCAAATACGAATACAATAATGTAGTTATCGAGGCAGAACAGAACTTTGATGCATTGAAAAAGGTTACAGAAAAGCTCCTCTCATTAGGTGGAGGAGAGGAAGAGAATTAATAGGTTATGAAAAAGAAGACTTGGACCAATTTCTTGTAATTGGGATGGAACCAAATCCCATCCTTTCACCGTCATACGTCATCCCTCTTACATCTTGGCAAAAAATGCTCAGTCAGACCAAAAACATCTACCATATACATTTGGCTTTTGGAATTGGAGCGGTTATAATATGATTTTAAGAATATCAATGAGAGTTCAGGGCTTAACAAGCAAATAGTTAGTATTAACAGTAGTCTGAGTTAAGGAACGTGTTGTCTATATAATAAATATCTAACTATGATCTTATTTACAATATCTGATAACTGGCATCTAGCCGTTAAGTAATATCTTTCTAGAAAACTAAAACGTCCGAATAAATTAATTAACAGGTTAATCGTACCGATAAGTTGTAATGGTATAGATGCCCGCAATTTCTGATGCTGGTGAGTTTCAAAAGAACAGGTCCCGCGCTAGTAGTTTATCTAGATCTTCAACTCATCACAGAATTCTCGTATTGTGTATAGACAGAGATGATGATATTGGTTCTAAAGGCGGTATAGAAACCCCTATTTTAGGAAGAGATTCTTGCATCAATGCAGGAATCAGATTGGCAATAGAAGATCCAGAAGACGCAGATGCTAACGCAATTTTTGGAGCTATCAAAACATACGAAGAACTAATAAGTAAAGGATACGAGTCAGAGGTCGCTCTTGTCTCTGGTAAGTTTAATCGCGGGATTGAGGCTGACGAAAAGATTGGTTTTGAGATTCATGACATCCTCGCGCAGTACAAGGCTGATGCTGCAGTACTTGTTTCTGATGGGGAGGATGATGAGACAGTTATACCTATTATTCAATCAATGGTTCCGGTTATATCTATTCAGCGTATTATTATTAAACACAGCCGAAGTGTTGAGTACTCATATGCTGTGCTAGGCAGGTATATCAAAATGCTCGTTTACGACCCGCGATATTCAAAATTCTTTCTAGGGGTCCCGGGTGCATTATTAGTTGCAAGCGGCCTTGCCACTGTATTCGGATTGACTAGGGAAGCTATTGCTTTAGTATTAAGCATTCTGGGAGGCGCTTTTATTATTCGTGCCTTTGATGTAGACAAGTCTTTAGCCTCTCTTGGAAGACCAACACCTACGGCCTTTATTAGAATCTTCTCGGCCTTTGCTGGCATCCTGATTATCTTAGCTTCGATAGCAAATGGACTCTCAAGTATTCCTCCTGAAGCGATTAGTCCAAATATGGGAGTAATGGAAATAATAAAAGACAGAGTAATTGTTGGGAGTTTTGTTCATGGTACCATTACATTGTTATGGATCGGAATTGCTACTATATTGGTAGGCGCTCTACTGAGTAATTGGTTTAAGGGTAGTATAACAGCTATGTCTGATATCTTGCGTCTAGTGGTATTAGCATTGCTCTATTTCCCCATCCTACAATTTACATCAGTTTTGATCGAACGTACGAATCCGTTTACCTTGATTTCATCCCTTCTAATAGGTTTGGCAATAACGTTGGTAGCCGCCACTTTCTTATTCCAATACTTTAGAAATAAAAAAGGAGGAGAAGTACTCAAGCATTGATAAAATATCATTATTCAGTTTGTCTTGATTATGATTATTATGATGATGATAACAATAAAATCATTGTTTATCATGCAGAAGATGTACATAAATGGGCATATCAGAAATTGGCAGCATGGCTTTTGCGGAAACCATTCTTAAACACAGCGGCCTTTATAGTATTTATGAACGTCGATTAGGGTCACAAATTCTAAAAGATCCTCTTCCTAATCATATTGCAATAATCCTAGATGGAAACAGGAGATGGGCAAAATATCATTTCGCTGGAAGATACAAAGGTCATTCCATCGGTGCCGACAAAGCGGAAGAACTTTTGAATTGGATTCATGATCTGGGAATCAGGATTACTACTTTATACGTTTTATCTACAGAGAATTTAGAGAGAAAAGACGAGGAGCTAGATAACATCTACGAGGTGTTGCGTATAAAGCTCGAAAAACTCCATAAAGACTCAAGAATACATAAACGCCAAATGAAAATTAAGGCGATAGGTAACGTTGTGCTTCTTCCAAGATCGCTTCAAGAGATTTTAACCAAACTCGAGGAGGCTACCGCGAATTATAATTCTATGTTCCTTAATATAGCCATTGCTTATGGAGGACAAAAAGAACTAGTAGAGGCTGTAAGGAAAATTGTGTCAATGGTTAAATCTGGAAGAATAAATGAGAACGAAATTGATGAAAAAGTAATCGAATCATGTCTTTATACATCACATTTACCTCAACCTGAACCAGACTTAATATTAAGAACATCTGGCGAAAAACGGCTCAGTGGTTTTCTCATATGGCAAAGTGCCTATAGTGAATTAGTGTTTATGGATGTCTTTTGGCCTGAATTCCGCAAAATCGATCTGATGCGAGCTATTAGAACGTACCAATGCAGAATAAGAAGATTTGGAAAATAATATTTAGATAGAGTATGGATAGAGGAGGCTATGAACAATAGAAGTTAGAGAATAGAGATTCAATAGTACAAAATAAAAATAACTCATCGTGATGATTGGAGTGATGATAGTGATGACGGAGACAAAACAGAAATCGAGGACCAGTATCTGGAGCATCATTCAAAAACTCATACTCATTAAAAAAGATGGGATCATGTATGATATATGAACGATCTTCAGGAGCAATTATGGCTTCAATCAAGAAGGATTCAAACGAAGCAGAATTTTTACTATTACATCATACAGCCGGGCATTGGGATTTTCCAAAGGGTAATATAGAGGTTGGGGAAGATGAATTAGGAGCCGCACGGCGTGAGATATTCGAAGAAACCGGAATCCAAGATGTGAATTTTCTAGAAGGCTTTAGGAAGAAGATACAATACCAATATACGCGTGGGGGAATATTGATTCAAAAGGAGGTCATTTTCCATATTATTAGAACTGATAGAAGGAAAATTATTCTCTCAAATGAACATATTGGATACGTATGGGAGAATTATGATAATGCCATAAAGAAACTCACTTACATGAATGCAAAAAGCCTTTTAACGGAAGCTAAAAAGTTTTTGGAAACAAATTAAACGCAAGAAATCTGGCGTCGAATTTCTTCGATAACACTCAGAGGACTATTCGAGCAAATAATCGAACTGCCAATGATAAAGTAATCGGTGCCGTTTTTTGCAGCCTCTTGTATGTCACCTCCCTGTGTGCCAAATCCTGGAGAATATATAGGAATTTGTTTTTCACTAGATATTTCTTTTAAAATATCTACTTTTGTTGCACCTACTACGATACCGTCTACATGACATGCGTAAGCGTACTCAAGAAACACTTTATACATCATAGTGATCCTATTATTGCTTTTATCTTGATGATCATTATGATTAATCACAGTTCTGCCAAAACCTTCCTTTGCTCCTGGATGGCTCATATAGACTAATGCAATGATCCCACCATTCTTCTGGTGAGCCCGACTTGTTGCAGATTGCAATGCTTCCTTTCCTATAAAAGGATTGACTATTATTGCATCAAAACCCATCTTCAAGAGATATTCAATGGCAATTTCGTTAGTCTTGGGAATATCATTCAACTTAATATCTGCAATAGACTGCAACCCATAGAAATGGGCTAGATCATTTATTTCTGACATTTGTGAAAGAGATAAAGGTAAGATAAGATGAAAATTAATCTTGATTGCGCAGATGTGTTTTTCGACCAGTTTAATCACCATTTTGACAAATTCAATAAGATCATCTCTTTGTAACGGGTCAAGCGCTAACACTATTTTGCTCTTCTTATTTTTTGAACAATTATCCATCCTTTGGCGAAAGGAAGATGGTTTATCCATGAATTTCTACCAGGGGATGGTTATCGACAAGCTTAATCAATTTTAAATAGATGTTTCCATGTTCATCTACTCTACTAGAAAAAGAGGGTTGTTCCACTCTTTGACTAGAGAACCTCAAAAAACGGTCACTTGGTTCGTCATCGACTAAAACGTAATAAAAGTAAGACATTGTATCAGATTCACTTAAACTCACTGCAGCTCCAATAACAAAATTTTTTCTATTATTAGTATTTTCTTTAAAGAGAAAGAGAGGTAAGGGAGGCTCATCATAAATAGTTTTATAGGCTGCAACTTTGGCTAAACTTGATAGATCCTTTAATCCTATTGCAATATAGCCGGATTTCTTATTAACCCTAGCTGCCTTTGTAAGCCTAGGGGGAAATTTGTCAATGTGAATAATTGGAGAATAAACGAAAGTCGGGTTTCCAACTGAATCAACTACTGCAACTTCTTCTGTGCATCCTGTAACTCTATAGGCAAGATACTGGCCACTTTTGAATTGACCGCTTTTAACGATGTAAATTACTGGCCTACTGTTTATAAAATCTGTTTGAACTGCAAATACATGCTCTTTGTTTAAAATCAATGAGAAAGCTGGTAATGGAGCGCGCTCCAAGGCACAAACTAGTCTGCCAAAATCTTTCATGTCGTATAGTTCAATGTAACAGGGTGATTTGAGTCGCAATTTGTCATTATTCTTAATTCGTACACTATTAAACTCTGCCCTAATGATCTATGTTATAGTATCTATATAATATACTCAACCGTGGCTAATTATGGACAAGAGAAGTTCGCAGTCTGATAAATCTCACGAAGGTCTACCCGCAAAGCCGGATAAACCTCATCGCCATAGATTTGTAAAGGCAATTAAATCAAACACACAAGAATTAGTTCCGCTTGCTGAAAGAACATTCCCAACCTACCTTTCTTTTAGTTGCAAAATCTTTCGGACACAAGAAGTATGAGCTAATGGCCTCTTTTAAAATCATGCTTTTCTGCGATCAATTACGTCATCAACATCAACACCTGTCCCTATCAGTGTCACCTTTACTCCTGTTTCCGCTTCTATATTTTCAATAAACTTTCTAGGTCCCTTTTGTAACTTGGTAAATTCCCTCACACCAGCACTTTCAGGGAAGACTACGTCGAGTTTGGTAATTGCTAAATGGGTTGCACTGTTCAGTGATATTGCTTTCTTTGCGAGGTCCATATTAAAAGGTGACGCTCTTCTTTGTCTTCCTGTGACGCTGCCGAATTCAGCCCAGCCTAGTCTGTTAGCCTCGTCGTTGCCAATCTCATTTTGCAAAGGACCTCCTCCGACCCTCGTAACGTATGCCTTAAAAACTACAATGACCTCATCAACTCTTTTTGGTCCAATCCCAACATCAGAACATATGGATGAAGCACATACATCCCTTGAAGTTACATAAGGATATCCTCCGTGAAATAATGAGAGGAACGTTCCTTGCGTTCCTTCTATAATTATGTTTTCCTTGTTATCTAGACTATAATTAACAGAATCGCTGACATTTTCTATATATAACAATAATTTTGGAATATCTTTAGCCAGTCTTAGAATACGTAATGCTCTATCTGCATTTGCAGGACCAGTACCGGTTCCTGTTGTACCTATTCTGTGTTTAAGGTGATCTTCTGCAGTATCTTTTTCTATATGCACTTTTTCAATAATACCGCATTGCGAATCAATGAAAGTTCTGTCATGAGAATTGAACATCTCAATTTCATCTAACAAGATTTCTGGATTAATTAAAACTCCGGGTCCTACCAATAATCTAGTTGTGGAGTTTAATACTGCGCTTGGAAGCATTCTAACCTTATAAGTTTTACCTTCAAAAGTGAAAGTATGGCCAGCGTTAGGACCCACTCCTCCTCTGACTGCAATCGAAGGTTTGTCTCTTCTTGCTAGGTATGCTATAATCTTTCCTTTCCCTTCATCTCCAAAGAAACCTCCAACTACCACTTTACTTGGCATATGGGCTTTTTGAAAAGCTGTAGTTATTAAAGTCTAGTTTTAGAAGCCACGAGATCGGTCGTATAACATCTTAAATATAAAGTAATTTTAGGTTCTCTAATGTCGATAGACCCGAAGATGGCTGGAAACATTATTCAAATTCTTGCAAACATGCCAGATTTCCTACGAAAATCAATGCTTAGAGGCAAAGTACAAGAGTTCTATTCAATGAGGAATCTAGACAAACATGAAACAATATCTGCAGCTCTTAAAGCATTGCCTTCGCTAGAAGGCAGGAAGTTATCAGTATTGACTAAAACATGGTTGGAAGTTTTATCTGAGTTTGAAGGTTTAAAAATAACCGTAATACTAAGAGTGTATTGTGAAGAATTACTAAGGAACCCTCAGATTCTTGAAAAGTTAGAAATTGAGTTGATGATCGACGTTTTTTCGTCACTTCCAGATAAGCGCAAAGAAAAATTGGCTGATTGCTTAAAAGAAGTAATTTTCTCTTTTCCAGAGATAGATGAAATTTTGAAGATAATTCCAAAGCCTGCATTGGAAATATTAAATATAGAGTAATTTTGTTGTGTCATGTTGGTTTTTTGTCAGGATTTTTTTGCAACTCCCCTTCAGCTTTTTCCAAACCAAAGAACATCTTTTCATATCTGCGAAGTACTTTTCTATGTTCTGGCATAGACATATCCAGTCTCATTTCATTCATTACCATTACGGCATAAGACGTCCATTCTTTCCAACAATCTGGACAAGAAGGATACTTTTGGGCGGCGGGATCATCAATTGTCTTTTCATCAAAAGCCTTGCCGCATTTTAAACAATTTTTTGGCATATGAAGAATATATTGCTATGTTACTATTTTATTCTTTATTGTAGATAACATTATATTATTACTAATTTTCTTCAACAATCTTGATTGCCCTGCCAAAAAAGCCACTGTAGGACAAGATGTTCTGTTATGCCAAGAGGTTTCAGGAAGTTGTCATTGGTTTGACGTATGCAATGACAGGTTTTTAATTGTTGTCATCATTCTTGCTCTTTTTCTCCTTCATTTTGTTGTATGAATGGTATTTCTTTGCATGGTCACGCATTTGTTCCATTCCAGTGAACCCAACGTTACACTGTTTACACTGGTACAGGAGATCTTTTCCATGAATAACTTGCTCGTGTTGCATCAATTCTTCAATTTTTCTGAATTTCTTTCCACAAGTTTCGCATATGTGTTTCTTGAGCAAATCCAATTTACTTCCTAACCTGATTTTGTTTGTCCCAACATCCCCTACATAACTGTCCTTCAATCTTCCAGCTGGGTTTTGGATTGTACCGAATAAAACCCATCTTCTTATTACAGCGGACACAAAAGTTCAGTTTTTTGTCATGATCTGCTTCTTTATTCTGATAACAATTTTTGCATACAATAGTTCCCGATTCCATATTCCATTGCCATTTTGGTCTGTTTCTTTCGTCTTTACTGACAATCTGTTTTCCACAGATCGCGCAGTCGCTAGGACCTTCTTCAAGCCTCCTTTTTTCCTCGTGTTTTTTTAGAACAAATTCTTTAGTCTTCTCAATGTGGCAGTCAGTACACAAAAAACCACTAATATTCCATTCCTCTGGAGGTTTGTACTTATGCCTAAGCTCCTTGTTACAATTAGCACAGTGTAGGGTTGCTTTCTTTGCAAATAGACGCAATGCTGATGATGAAAAGTTTTGTATAGATGCCAAATATATGTTGTCGAGTCGTAAATTAGCATTAGCCTGAAAGTTATTACTATTAGAATGTCTATGTCGTAATAGATACGCTCCGTGTTCCTGGTGTGGAGTTGTATGTCAGATTTGATATATTTCAATACAGTTAAAATTTTAATTTGATTACATAATATTTTAATAAAGGCATTCAATAACTTAGGCATACATAATGAAAAAAATTGAGGCGGTAATCCCTCAGTCAAGGTTGGAAGGAGCATTTATAGCATTAAAGGAGTTGGATCTTGGTGGCCTAACGTATTATGATTCCAAAGGTAGGGGACAAGTTCCCAGGCCTGAGCTGCATTCTGGAAGAGGAACTTCCACTTATATACCAGAATTTAATGTAAATTCTACAATCGTACTAGTAGCGAAGGACTCAATGGTAGACAAGATTGTAGATAAAATTGTAGGAAGTACAAGTACTGGTCTAGCTGGAGAAGGAAAAATATTCATATCTGAGGTAGAAGATGCGGTAGATATTGGATCGAATAAGCGAGGAGAATCTGCAATCTAATTTCACAGTGTAAGGATTAATAATAATACTTCCAGAGTATGCTATGGATAGAGGAACAGTGTGTACCTGTAGCTTTATAGAAAGATCCACATTCCTACTACAATCAAATTTTATCTGCCCCACCGTCTAAGGATATCTGCCTCTAAGCATAGCCGGATGTCGATAACAGAATTTGATAGTTATCGAAAAAAGGTTGAGCCAACCCAGTAAATTCGTGCTGAAATACACCTCGGATATCAATTAGAGGATACATAAGTTTGCAAATAAAATTCTTTAAAGCAGAAAAGCCTTGCTATTAACTTATTTTAATTAGCGAGAATCAGTGTTTAAGGAGAAAATGCATCGTTTTTTAATAGTTGAATGCAAATGGCATATTTTATTCTCAGACCACGACTTTGACCAGGCATTAACCACAATTCTGGTCACATGTTAGTACAGGGCCAATGTAACAATTATAACTTTCAAAAGATCTACAGATCACATATGAAAACACAGAGACCGTCGGCATTACCAATCCTGCCTGGAGAACAGGTTGCGTCTATTGAGGAATTTGAAGGGGGAAAAAATACTTATGTTAATAACGGATTAGTGAGATCATCTGCAGTGGGAACTAAAGTTTATGATTTTAAGAGACGCATAGTGAAGATCGATCAAAAAAACTCTCCCATGTTACCAAAAATTGGAGACATAATAGTTGGTTATATAGAAATGTTATTCGGAAGCATGTTTTCTGTGAGGATTCTGTACGTAAACGATAAGAAGTCAGAGTCGGGGTTTTCTGCAATTTCCTCCGCCCGGTTGGGAGGATCTAGTGGACGTGATAGAGGAGATCGTAGAGCAAGAATCATGTTTAGAATTGGAGATATCATTCGAGGACGGGTAATCAGTCTATTAAATTCAACTATTCACATTACGATAGATGAAAAGGAATTTGGAGTTCTCTATGCCTTATGTTTCAATTGTGGGGGGGATACCGTTCGGTTAAATAGCACCGTAAAATGTATTGAATGTAGTATATTTGAAGAGCGTAAGCTCTCGAACGATTATGGTAAAGAGACGATTACATTGATCCATAAAACAGGCAATAATAATAACTACATTGGTAATGACAAATAAAAGAGTTACTTTTCAAGGCGAACGAGGAGCATATAGTGAAATGGCTACATTACAATATTTTCCAGACGCACAGATTCTTCCTACGAAAACTATCGAAGAAGCATTTGAGAGCATAGAGATAGGCAAAGCGGATTTTGCAGTAGTTCCGATCGAAAACTCGATCGAGGGCAGTGTTAATGAAACTTATGATTCTTTGTTACAGACAAAAATGCATGTGTCGGGCGAAATCTATCAGAGGATAAGACACTGCCTTATCACAAATAAACATACAATCTCAACAATAGAGTCAGTATATTCTCATCCCCAGGCTCTTGCTCAATGCAGACGATATTTGAAAAAGAAGAGATTAGAGCCTATTCCAACATATGACACTGCTGGCGCTGTAAAGATGATTAAAGAAAGGAAAATCATGAACGCGGCTGCAATAGCTAGTAAAAGAGCAGCAGAGATATACAAAATGGAAATTCTCGATGAAGGAATAGAAGATAAAAAAAATAATTTTACAAGGTTTTTAGTACTGTCCGAAACAAAGGCAGAACCCACTAATAATGATCGGACTTCAATCATCTTTTCGATTGAACACATTCCTGGAGCACTCTTTAGCATATTGGAAGAATTCGCTCGCAGAGAGATTAACCTTACTAAAATAGAATCTCGTCCTACAAAAGAGGCCCCATGGGAGTATAACTTTTATGTAGACTTTGAGGGTCACGCCGGCGATAATGATATAAAATATGCATTGCAATCAGTGAGGAGGAAAAGTGCATTTTTTAAGATCTTGGGTTCTTACAAAAAAGCAGAGTTTCGTTAGTCTATCGTCTTATGAGTCTAAGGCTGAACCCTGTTACAACTATGCCGGTTATTATCAACATCATCTGCCCACTAAATGCGATTGCACTACCTTTAGTCTTAGCGTGACCACCTACAGTTAATTCAGATGTACCTATATTCCTAATTTCAATTCTATGAACTCCATCTCTTTTAGCCGTGAAGCTAAAGTTGAAATTGGAGATAGCATCTACCGATTTTATTAACTGTTTACTAGGATCCATAATAATCACATTGAACATCGACCCTCTAACAACTATATCTGCAGTATTACCTATATTCATGTTGGGTGTTAACATATCTGTGAGGCCGGGTTTTAGTGTCCCAGTTAGGGGTACATCTACAGGTGTATTATTATAAAACACAGATGCTATTCCGATTATTATGAATGCTATTCCGGCTGCCAAAACGGCGTAAAAAGTTGTTTGCTTCGATGTTTGTGGCATTTAAAATAGGTTACATTATTGCATTATAATAGTGTATTATACAAAGTATTACTACACAGTTGGCCAACTCGAGTGGTCAAACAATTAGTACAATATTTTGAATTAGGAAAGCTGGTAATAGAACAGGCTTGTCAAATGCATGGTTCTTGTTAGCAGCTATTTTTAGGGTCTTCATCTTGAAAGTTGTTTTTCAGTCCAATTCTTATGCTTTAGCAAAAGATTGGATTTTTTTCTTCGCAAAATGTACCTTCTGTATCGATGTAGATGTAACTTGAAATGGAGGATACAAAACAACGCATAATAAATGACATAGGTGCGCTTTACCCATACCGGGCGCTCCATAGAACTGTACTGTGCCAGGTCCTAATCCCACTGATTATATTGAGCCTGTAGATATCCGCGTTTATTCGTTGCAGAAGCACTTTCAGCATCAGCTGCTGACCTGAAGGAACCATTATTATTTCCATCAGATACTTCATATCGTTCAGGAGTTATGTCAAAAGTTCCAAAATTGCTCATGCTCCTAACCCACTACAAGCATTCAATTTATCCTCCAAAGACTGTTTGACGGTTTGATCTGGTTCTTCTTTACAATCCCACCTTATTCCGCACTTGCCATATTTCCATTCTTTGCTATAGATAGTGAAATATCTTCCCCGCACTTGCCCGCATTCAAAAATCCTTCTATCCAATATAATCAGTCAACGCATCAGCATCGAAGTGCCATATAGCGACAACCCATCTCATGTGATCGGGAATGACTACATTTACATTTTCGGTACTCCTGCTGCAATCTCTTACTAAATTAAAAAGTGTTCCTTTTACTATCGCAAGCACATTTGAAAGCCGGGTAACACCATTAACGCCTACTGCAACGGGAGCGTGAGAGAATACATGTTTGAGGTGACAAAAGCAATTCTTATAGATTAGATATACTTAAGTATGCCGCTCCACAAAGTCTGTTAAGGTAGTAGGTTTGTATATTGTTATAACGATACGGAGGATGGAAGAAGCTTTTTTCTTCTATAGTGAATAAGACATAGGCAAAATGAAGGGTATATCGCAAGATAGGCATCAGGGAATAAAGTACAGAGTCAATTATGCTTATATTAACTATAATAACAAGACAGGATTCTATGAAAATGAAATAGGAATCTCTACTAGACAGAAGCAGTCAGAGATAAACCACTGGAAATGCGAAAAATGTAATGATATTCTATTTGTTACACTTAAAGAACTAAAGCTACATAAAACAGAGCATCACTCATACTAATGAGTCTTTAATATAACACAAGTTGACATCATATCGGATAGGAGAAAATGTTTGTGGTAGGTCTATGACTTAGCTGCTACAAAGTAGCAGATGTTCATGGATTGTATTTTATCTGTTATTCCACAAAGTTATTGAACAAGTACAGATTGTTAATAGTTTACGTTGGGAGGCAAGAGCGTTTTTTGCAGATGTTCCTTAAAGTCCATGAAATGATGTTGAAAGTGCAAATAAGAGATTTCCTATCACGCAGCAATAAGATAATACATCAATCAATTAAATTAACCTAGAAATACAATTTTTGAGGTCTTTTAGATTAATATAGTGATATCTCAGCCTATAATGTAAATTGTCAGACAAAAATGAGAATCCTAATGCTGGCAGTAGTAATGAAGCAATAGGAAGAAGCCAAAAAAAAGAAAAGGACATTAAAGCAATTAAGGCTATAGAAGAATTACAAAAAGAACAACGCGAGTCAGAACAGCTTGGCGTAAATCCAGAACAGGTGTTGAAGGAGGAAGAAAAGAGACAACCACAATCCACAGAAGAATAATAGGGCTGTGTAACAGTGTATGAGTATATAAGTAAGAGAGTATAATATAGAAAATCACAATAGATTATTTTAGCTTTATTAGAGCCTCTTCTAATGACAGGAGAAGCAGAATAGAACTATTATGATGTTTCATTATAAATTCTATGTATCTAACTACAACGAACGCCTAAATCCTGATAGCAGAAAATGTTTCACTATAATATACTCCTTATCGATCAGTAATATTCCTAAAGAAGATGTCTCCCATATAATCTGTTGACTAGCACATCGTTGTACAGGGTTGGATATTCTTGTAAATATTTAACTAACAATCCCAAATATTGATATACTCATAGTCATGAGAACGCCTGTCTAGTTGTCATTCTACACTCTTAATCTATTTCGAATGTTCTTCCTTAGCATGATGGTAGGTTAGGAATCCCAGAGTAAAATACCTAAAAATTACATTAAATCTACATCGTGCGGCTGGCTTTCGACATAACCGGCAGGACTCATTTTAATAAATTCAGCATTTGTTTGCATTTGGTTAATTGTTTTTGCACCACAATAGCTTAACCCGGATCTCAAGCCGCCTACGAGTTGTCTAATGATTTCAACTACGCTACCCTTGTATGGAATCATTGCTTCGACCCCTTCTGGGACATAATCATTCAAATCGACTGAATCTGCAACTTTAGAATCCCCTTCTCGATACTTTCTACCAAGTGAAGCGTAGAATGATGCCATTCCGCGATACATTTTAAATTTTTTTCCATTCTTAATCATCGTCTTTCCTGGACTTTCATCAGTTCCACCAAACAAGCTACCAACCATCACAGAAGACGAACCAGCTGCTATTGCTTTTGTAGCATCTCCTGAAGTTCTGATACCTCCATCAGAGACTACAGGAATACCATATTCTTTTGCAACCTTGACACTTTCCATAATTGCCGTTAGTTGAGGAACACCTGATCCTGTAATTATCCTTGTAATACAAATTGAACCCGATCCCACACCGACCTTTACCGCATCTACACCTGCTCTAATCAAATCATTTGCTCCTTCACCAGTTGCAACATTTCCAGCAATAAGTTCACAATTAGGAAACGCCTTCTTGATCATATGTACTGTATTGATCGCATTGTCACTGTGGCCATGAGCAATATCTACTACTATAATATCAGAGCCTGCTTCCAAAAGTGCTTCTGTGCGCTCCAAATAATCGCCTTTAACTCCAACTGCTGAGCCAACAAGTAATCTCCCTTTTTTGTCTTTAGATGCATATGGGTACTGATCCATTTTCAGAATGTCTTTGCTTGTAATAAGGCCAACTATCCTGTTTCTATCATCAATTATAGGTAACTTTTCGATTCTGTGATTATGTAGAATCTGTTTGGCTTGTTCTATGGTGGTTCCATCTTTTGCAATAATAATATCTTTGCTCATCAGATCCGACACCTTACTCTGCAAATTGGTCTCAAAAGTGATATCTCGCCTGGTAATAATGCCGGCGAGTCTTTTCCCGTTCTCTTCAACTAGCAAACCTGAAACGCCGTATTCATGCATTAGATTTTTTGCATCTTCAACCGTCATATTTGGCTTGATAGTATATGGTTGTTCTATCATAACTGATTCCGATCGTTTCACCTTTAGAACTTCATCTACTTGATCTCCAATAGTCATAAATCTATGAATAACACCAATACCACCCTCTCTTGCTATAGCGATAGCCATACTAGATTCTGTGACGGAATCCATATTTGCGCTAATTAGTGGTATATTCAGTATAATATTACGAGAAAGCCTTGTCTTCAAATCGGTCTGAGATCTAGAAATTATGGGCGAGCGTTTGGGTACAAGAAGTACGTCGTCGAATGTTAGGCCGTCTTTAATTTCCAATAGTGCCGTACGGATTAGCTAATGTAGGATTATAAGCGTTTTCCCATTACCATGGTGTGTGACTATGCTGGATGCAGAGTATTATATCAGGCTATAGATGTGCTTCAGCAAAGCGTTGTTATTGATATCAATACAGTAACTCCAACATTGTAAGAGCCTGTACTGTCTCTTTGACGTTGTGCGTTCTGATCAGGTTTGCGCCATTTATCACAGCTATTATTTCTGATGCTATTGATGCAGCTAACCGTTCTTCGGTTTTCAACTGAAATAATCTGCCTATAAATGATTTTCTAGAAACTGAAATACAGATAGGTTTTGAAAATATCTTAAGATTCCTTAACTTTGAAATGGTTTCAAGATCGCGAGTATACCAGGCCATATCTTTAATTTCCGTAAAGAATAAATTCTTACCTTCTGCTCTGAAAAAACCTATAGATGGATCTATTATTATATTCCTGTCATCGATTCCCGCTCTTTTTGCTATTATTAGACTTTCATTTAGAATTTTTATTGTACTAGACATTTTACCAGACTTAGATGATGATTGCTTATCACCAAAAGCACCAATAATCACCGGTTTTTTGGCCTTTGAGACTATATAGCTCATATTTTTGTCATACTTTAATCCAGTAACATCGTTGATTGCATCAGCACCATGTTTGATACATTCTTTGGCTACTTTAGACCTTGAAGTATCAATCGAAATTGGCAATTTGCAACCTTTCTTTACTCCTTCTATCGCACATCTCATTCTTTTCAGCTCCTCTTCAACTGAAATATTAGTTTCAAGATAGGGCGCCGTCGACATGGCACCAATATCTATAATGTTAGCCCCATCCTGTTGCATCTCTCTAGCTGTTTTAGAAATTTCTTCAATAGTAGTTTTAACTGAGTTTTTATAAAACGATTCTGGACTTGCGTTAATTATTCCCATTACTCTAACTGGTATCTTGTCTCCAATGGATACACTGCGGATAAATGTCAATTAGCAGAGTTTTTTTGTTAATGTATCCTTTAATCATTTCCCATGCTATCAAAGTGCTAACAAAGAACTAAAATCTCTTATACTTCATGAAAGCATTTACATGTTGTCAAAACAGCTGAACACTTTCAGCTATCATATGATTTGTCAACCTAGATACCGGGAAACACATGTGCTTCAAACTAGGATACCGACAAGGAATGAGGCCAATAAATAAGGTGATATTCTGTAACTCCATACCACGTCATATTGGACGAATCGAACAGGGAGAGAGATTACTTTATTGATAAACTATTTTTACTTAAAATTAAGAATATAACGTTTGATTGGGATTGAAGGTGTAATTGAATGGTTAGGACAGTCGATAAAACACATACGTTGCTCTCGTATATTGAGGGAAGCCTAAAAAATGTAACAATCGTAAATGGTGAAAACGTACAAGAAGGATTTATGTTCTCTTTACTTAATCCACCAATTCCTTTAGGAGGAAATATTGTATCTCTTGACATATATGTAGATGAAATCCCAGTTTCAAAAAAGTCAATTTTTGTGGCAACTTCAGAAGATATTGTCAATGTGGCTATATTATCTGAAGGAAGGCCTATTTCATTCAAACCATTCCAGAGTGCAAGGTTTCTGGTAATAAGAGGAGCTTTAGAAGAAGGAAAGAAGCACAAGATTGTCATCCTGAGTAAACTTGAAGGGTTTGAGCAGATAATCATCCCATTTACATTCATCGATTATATCGGAAATCGAAGAGAAAGAATATTTATTCCGTCCAGCCTAACTGATGACGATCAGTCTAGCATTAGCCTGGAGGATACTATTTTCAAAAACTTCACGATTCCACTAATATTATCTGGAAAAAAGGCATATATCGTGTGTTCATCAAATGGTGCTGTTTCTGCCAATTGGACTTGGATGGGGGCAAGATATGATAATGGCGGATTATATGTGCCACCGGCGAGAGCTTTTGGCAGAATCATAGTTGAAATCTCGATGGACGACGGAGTACGTAAAAGACTTCCGAACTTTGTTGTATCTTCAAGACATGAAAATGGAATTCTCTGTACAAGACACGAAGTAGCAGGCCTCCAGGTAAGAAGGACCCTGTTTGTCCCAATTCACAATAAGGGGTTTGTTACTATGCTGGAATTTAACCTACTAAATATATTAAATACACATAATATACATTTTAGGGAGTTAAGAGTAAAGAAGAAATCACAAAACAGAAAAATTCGGGTGCATTTCATCATCGACGGGAACATTACAAGCTATGGTCTGGCCGCAATTTCCCAAAGTAACCTTTCCAAATTCCTTACAACCGATAATTGCTTGCAAATTCAGACCGCTGCAAGAAAAGATATTGCACACTATTTTGGAACAATTGGTATTGCACCTAAGAATTTGAAACCGTCTAAAGTGTTAACAGATTCTTTTGATAATGATCTTGAGCTATCGTACGACCTTGAAATCGAATCAGGCAAGAGCAGAGAGATTGCTCTTGTGGCTGCAGGTAGTTCGAGCAGTTCTGAAGACTGCCTAAGTGAATATAGAACTATCAGAGATAACTACAGAAACCTTTTAGAACATACGGGAAATCATTTCAAAATAGTTTCATCTTCAACTCTGCAGATCGGATCAGGTGCAAAGCAAGAACCCACTATTGTGAAGCTGACAAAGGCTTTCGAAAAAGCAAAGACAAGCATGGAATATCTGAAAGCTGAGTACGATGAACTTGGAGTAGGAATTTGTGCAGGCCTTCCAAGGTTTCCCAATTATTGGGCAAGAGACACAGGGTGGTCGCTGAGAGGATATTTGTCTATGGGAGATTATAATTTTGTTTCTGCGATCATAGAAAATTTTCTTCGACACCAGGCAAAAAGGACATCTGTAATTGCGAAGAAAGGGGAGCTTCCAATGATAATAAGTGGAAAGGCTTTTCTTCACAATACTACATTTGGATCAGCCGACTCGACTTTTCTTTTCCCCTGGGCTATACGCGAATACGTGCTTGGTACTGGCGACATACAATATTTACGGAAAAGATGGAAATCTATTATTGATCTAGTCAATTGGGGATTTCTGAAGGATGTAGATAGAGATGGATTAGTTGAACATGCATTTACAGGCGTTGCAGAAAAACTACCCATTCAAGATTCTACATGGATGGATCATATAGATAGGAGGAAGAGTGCAAACGATATTCAAGCATTATTTTATGAGAGTTTGAAAATTGGAGTTGATTTGGCAAGGATTGCTGGTGATAGTTACAATGAAGAAAGATGGATTGGACGTGCCCAACAGCTACAAAATAAGATCGATTTGGAATACTGGGATGCAGATAATATATTCTATTATGACACTATCAGGAGGGATGGTTCGAAGGATCCAAGCGTAAGACCAAACGCGCTTGTCCTTTTACTAACCGATGCCATCAAGGATCGAAAAAGGGCTGAAGCCGTTCTTACGAGGCTTGAAAAAAACGATATTACCACGGCCTGGGGCGTCAGGACCCTGAGTTCAATGGACCCTAAGTACCATCCAAGCCTTTATCATGATGGCGCTGTGTGGCCCCTTGTCACAGGTTGGTGCGCAGCAAGTGAAATTAAATTCGGCAGAAAAGAGCAAGCACTTTATTACATCGGATCGATGGCAGAACGAATCCTATTCGAAAACGGCATGTTTGCTGAAACCTATAGAGGTGACCGCCCCGAACCTTTTAACTCTTGCATACTTCAAGCATGGTCTGTTGGAATGTATGTTTATACAATTCGTGAAATGATGCTTGGGATGAAGTTAAATATGATTGATAATAATATCCAATTTGAACCACAGATTCCTGAGTCTTTAAGAAATAACTCCTTACCAATCACTTTTGAGCACAGTATTCATACTTCAAAGGGAAGACAAAGGTTCAAGATTGTTGTTGAGCCAAGTAGTGAAAAAATAACTGTCATCTATCGAAATGGTGATGTTCGAATAGATCCTGAAATTCGTAGTAATTCGTATTCGATTAATATTCTGCGTTGATTTACCAGGATTTGTCCCAAATTATAATATTTTATATAAATTGAGCCTTTTGCCAACAAAAATAGTGTTTTATGAAAAGATGGAAGAGAATAGTAGCGCTGTAAGGTGTTTTTCTTATTACATTACTAGATGATTCTATACAAGTGGCAGCTATCAGCCAACTCGCTGTAATTCGCATGATTTAAATTAAATTTATTCCTGCTAGAAGAGAGAATATCA
>Ga0207663_10000345_pt1 | contig 20205 bp, 20 predicted proteins | sample LARL53metaG_FD_184346 | JGI IMG/M metagenome (GOLD analysis project Ga0207663, IMG submission 184346) | Corn, switchgrass and miscanthus rhizosphere microbial communities from Kellogg Biological Station, Michigan, USA - LAR L5-3 metaG... | ecosystem: Host-associated > Plants > Roots >...
TAAATAAGTTGAAGGAAATCAATAACAGAGCAAATAATGATCTTCAATCAGTAATTATGGATCTTCTGAACTCAAAACCAATTTTTAAGACTAGTAAATTGAAAGAAATTGAAAATGATATAGGTCTAATTCACTCAACAACAATGAAAATAATAATCCATTTATATCTGGAATAAAATTATGGCAAGCTTATAGCGAATTACGGAATGATGCATACAGAGAGTATATGAAAACTTGGAAGAGTATGTTTAAAACTATTAGGAGAGTTTAGCAAGAAACCATCCAATTACGAAGTTGTAATTTCAGATGTTAGATGCCTAGCATGAATGGGTATGAGTTTGTAAAACAAGTAAGAAAATCGACCCACATGCAAGTATATTTATGAGTATTGTTGTCTTCTTTCAAGTTCTTGAAGTCTTGTTGTTATAGCCACAAGTTGATCCGACAAATGTGCTATAGCATCATCTTTCATCTTATCATGTTCTCTCATTAATTGATTCAGTTGTTCTAATTCTTCTACCTTACTTTGTATATCTGCACCTTGCCTTTCCAGTTGATGAACATTAAGAAACGTTAGATAAGGCTTAATATTACGAAATATCTCGGCCTTTTCTGAATCTTTTTTGCGCCTATAAGTAGAGCTTGAATATCCTATAAAATATTGAGTGATCAGCATAGCCTAGGTCTGATAAAGTATTTAACAAAACGTCTAAAGGAAGTACCATCGGCATCGAAGCCATAGATATTTCTAGAGAAATTGAGAAGTCACAATGGAAGAAATAATAAAGGAACGTCTTATAAGTGGTAAAGTGACTAAAGATAATGCAGTATAGAACAGACGAGTTACCAGATGAATTCTTTGACGACCTTTGCATACTACGCATCAAATCATTCTTCAAGTGGTTCTTTCCAGTATGACAACCAGCCAGACAATAATGCATGAAGAAGATAAAGGTCCTACAATTAAGAAGTATAACCACTTTAGTAGGAACAGATGAAATGGTCTATAAAGACGATTTTAGTATGAACACTTGTCACAAGTGTGACTATTGTGATAATAACAAAGGGACTTTCATGACTTGTAATATCTGCGCTAAAACATGGTGTGCTCCTAATCAACATTGTTATGATAGTCATTTCCTAAACTGTAAAGGAATAGAAAATAATGATGATGTATCTACATAAATACCGCTTCTAGTATCTCCTCACAGTGTTTACAACCTTCTTTATCTGCATGTTTCTGGACTATTCGCAATAAATTTATCAAAATTTCCATAGCGTCATTGCTGCCTAAAGCCTGTAATGGAGCTATAATTTTTTGTTCCTTCGTTGTTATCTTAGTTGTAGTCACTTGATTGAAACTTTTATCTAAATTATATAACTACTAGATCCCCATTGGTACAGTCTCCCCCTATTGTTGTAGGGGCAATTCACATCATTTTTATACTAAAATGTTCTATACTCGATTCAAACCTTAAATACGCTATACAAAACGCGTACACATGAATAGCACTAGAAGAGTATAGCACAGACGAGACAAATTAGGATAATTGATTAAGATCGCTATAAAATTATCTACTTGATTATGCAATTCTTAACATGGTAGACAATTATTAGAACAACAGGATTAATTAATTAATTAATTATTATAATACAATACGCAAAATTCAACACACTAAACTTAGATAATATAGTGATATCTTTAGTTGATATTGATCATATTATCATATCATTAGTAGATTGATTGTCCAAATATTACATCGAATTAATAATATATATAAGAACAGCTTATCTGATAGACAGATCAGTATATTGAGTTGATTTAGCCTAAATTTGAAATCAAGACAGACGATAGATATTTCATCATAATTGTAGTTCTTGCAAATCCTCTGTCAGCAGTAAATATAGTATCTATAGTCATTTCTATATCTAGTCTATCTAATCACTTTCAGTCTGGCCAAAAAGTGAGTCTTTTATACGGTACACTTACAAAATTTTTAACACATTACCTAAATCTGTCGAGTTAGATGGAATAGTACAAAATAGCAAAAAGATGTAGTCTCATCCGAATGTAAAAGTGTATAGCTGAAATCCTTTTCCTTTCACATTAATAATTATTGAATGTACCCCATAGCTATCATGCAAAGCCAAATTATACAATCTTTGACCATTTAATATGAATTTGCCATCATTGTTTAAATCTGTACCAATCGATTTTATTGGGATCTTTGAATTACCATCCTCAGTAACTGTTCCAGTTTGCCCCTTTCCTGACGCTACTATATTGACAGCCTTGGCATAATATGTTAGGATTATGCTCCCACTATTACCCTGAAGTTCTATATTGTCACGATTGTTTTTCCATTGACCATCTAAATATACAATATTAGGCTGTAAATTAGTATTTGAAGGAATAGTGTATGTTACGGTTTGTTCTGGCTCAAAGTTTTGACTATTACCTAAAGGAGATCTTGCATAACTATATCCAAGGTATAGTTCAGGCGTAGTTTGCTTCGATAAATCAATATATTGAAGACTCTTTGAATTGATTGTTGGTGCTGTTTTAGTGCTAAAGCTTATTTGTTTAAGGCCGTCAAGAGCTGCTCTTTCTGCAAGCAGGGATTGAATTGTCTTCTCTGTTTCAGCATATCCGCCCTCACCTATATGGTCTTCTCTTATATATCCTTGTGCATCTATGAGGTAATGTCTTGGCCAATATTGGTTTCCGTACGCATTCCATGTACCAAGATTATTATCTAACACGACAGGATACATAATTCCAAATTTTTGAACTGCAGTTTTCACGTTGTCATAATTCTTTTCAAATTCAAACTCTGGAGAATGCACTCCAATTATTACAAATCCTTTGTCAGCATATTTTGAGTACCAATCATTCAGGTAGGGTATTGTTCTAATGCAATTGATACAACTATATGTCCAAAAATCTATTAGTACTACTTTACCCTTATAATTTGCAAGATGTATTGGTTGATTGTTGTTTGGGGTATTGAGATAACCAGAGATCTGTGTCAGATCGGGTGCTTTTTGAAACTGTGATTTATCAATATTCGTGAATTTATTCTTATCAAGGTTTATTGTTATGATATTTCCATTCTTTGAGGTTGCTGCAGAAATGGCTTTATCTATTTTTTGTTGTTGTATTATAGAGGACGATTTATTAAATGATGGATTATTAAAATAGATGGCAAAACCTACAATTAAGGTTACAACAGCAATTGCCATTATTGCCACGCTTATGTTATCCTTATTTTTGAAAAAAGTCTGCTTAGTCATTGTCCTCAGAACATCCCCTACTACAATAGCTGTATCCTATCTTTGACTGTGATAGATTGAAGCATCATCATGGTGATCCCTCCAATTTAATTAACTGATCAGCAAGTGGTATATTGGAGAGCAAAGTCAATTGATTTGTGAACAGGAGTATACCTACTATTATCAAAATACTACCCATAACTAAATTAAAGTATTTCAGATGTTTTACCATTTTTCTAATTATTCCTGTAGCCTGAGAGAAAAATGCTCCAGTAATTAAAAATGGTATTCCCAGACCCAGGGAGTATGCCAATAATGAGTTATATGCTGCTCCTGGTTGCGTAGCAGCTAATGCAAAAGTACTCCCTAATATAGGACCTACACATGGAGTCCATCCTGCTGCAAATGCGGCTCCAAATACGAATGATGTGATATAGCTTGTCTTAAATCTAGGTATCTTGGTCATCTTTTTTTCAAAATTTAGGTTTCTTAGTTTTGTTGAAAGTATTAAATACGCTCCAAATCCTATAATCACAACTCCTCCAATGAATGTTAATGAGTGCTGAAAACCATTAGCTCCAACAGTTGATACAAGTACACTATTTAGTATTACTCCCAGTACTGCAAATATCAAAGAAAAACCAAGGACGAAATAAACCGTATTAAGAAATATGTTAAGTCTTGTTCGTCTTCCAAGCGTTAGCGTTGGTGATGATGATTTTATTGTACTATTATTAGTTGTCGTTGTTGTAATTCTCGCAGTTCTCCCAGCTCTGTTTTCATCAATATTGGTTATTGTAGAAGTACGATTATTGTCATCATTCTTTTCTAAATCTTTAGCTTCGTTAGCAGCTGAACCTGAGAGATATGATATAAATCCAGGTAATATTGGAAGTATGCATGGAGAGAGAAATGAGGCTAAACCAGCAGCTGCTGATACGATTATGTTTGCTTCATTTATCATTTCTACTATTAATCAGCTCCTGATATAATGATCCTAAACAGAAAGAATAAAGGCTGTCATTATCCATCAGGAAAAGTTAGCCTTATTAATATTAATACTTATTTCCAATTATATTCCAGATTATTTCCGGATGGTTAACAACCAAATTACTTAAATTTCATCTTTTTGATCAGTTCAGGTTATGTTAAATTTGTAAGGGACATTAGCAGTAATATTAAACGAGATAGAAGAATAACATTTTCAAGATTCGAATGTGTTAAGAATATTTATGGAAGAACAATTTTTAAACAATACTGGTCTGATGTATTTTATGTTAACAGGTTCTCCTATTCAGATATGTTTTCTCCTGATGTGCCTTTCTACGCTCCAATGCCTTATAGGCGACAACTCCATGCAATTAGGGTAGACCCATTTGTTTTCAAAGACTACACCAATTACTTTTATATCCTGAATTGCAGTGTTACACCGGTGTAACACCGGTGTAGCACCAAGGTAATGAATAACTTGATCTAAGATAGTAAAATATTAACTTATTGATGACTTATTTGGCCCTGTTAATTAGCGATAAATCTATAGCTGTAAACAGTATCTCATATTCAATGAGTTTATTTGAATGTGACAGAACATTCATAGAGACAATATTGCTTGCGTTATTATAATTATATTTTCTAGGCCTAAGTAAGTTTCAGAAACACATCTAAGGCAATCCAATTACTTAAAAGAGAGAGTGGGAGTCATGCTGCTATATGGAAATGGGTTCAGAGATACAATCCCAGATGTTTATACTGTTATGAAAGAGTAGCAGCTTTTATATCGATGGAACCATGATGCAGATCGGTTCTGACTAGGCTTGGTTATGAGTTGCTGTTGTAGAACCAACGCACAGACAAATTCTTGGAGTTTACATCTCAAGACATAGGAATATGATTGTAGCTGAAGCATCATTGCAAACGTTGATCAAGATTTATGGCAAACCATACTGTATATTCAGATGGTGGAATATGGTATCCGAAATCATGTATATCATTGAGACTAGAGCATAGATTACATTCGCCATATGAGAAGAGTATAGTTGAAAGAACTGTAGAATATCTAAAGTGTAGAACCCAAAGCATTTGATGATTATTATCCATGTATGAGAGCTGGATTATGCAACCTTAGACACGTCCACAAATGGCTCATTCTGTTCATATTTATGCAGAATGGAGTTATAAAATCTAGTACTAAATTTGACAAGCCAAGGAGGTGGAAATATCTCTAAGTTAACAGGACCATTTCTTCATAGGAAGAGAATAAACAGCAAATTTTGTGAATGCAACTAATTGCAAATATGCGCGATTTAATATTATAATTTCTATATACCGGGTAATATGAGTAAGGCCCATTATATGCCAGACTATCTGTCAACTAATTGTTGCGCCTGTATCTAAGTAGGGATGAAGGTAAGTAGGGATGAAGGGATTCCCTGGATAAATCTCTAAAATATATTTATTTTATTTTACTTTTTCAGCTTGTAATAAAGAATAGGTCAAAGCAGTTAGAGATACAGCAAGAAAGGAGATGAATATGACAAGAACTGACTCCAACAATCAGATCATCATCGATTCAAATCATTTAGGAATTCTTGGTAAAGTTCTGGATAATGTTTTCAAGTCACAAAGAATAAAAATCATAAACAATAGGCATTTCCTTTTATGTAATATTTAGCTGAATTGCTTTTAACAAAGATACAGCGTTATTCTCTGCACCTACCATCAACGTATATTTTCCTGGTTTTAAATCTGCTGAAGGAGTAAAAATTAATCTGATTTTCTCTACATTCTTCTTTGAGGTATCAATTGTAAATGAATTCTTGCTAAAATATGCCTGTGAATTCCCAAGATCTCCAGTTGATGTGAAAGTTCCAGATACGATCATATGGATAAGATTATTATCAATTTCATCTTTAGGATAAAATGAAGACTGCGATCCTGTTGTTTTAATTTTAATATTGATCTTCTCACTTTCTCCTCTTTTAACTGTTAACTCTTTCATATCTGACTTTGAAGAAGAAACTCCTACAGAAAATGGCAGATGTCTATCAGAAACATCTATTTTACCAATCTTATTTTCTGACCACTCTGTAAACCAGACCTGCATAGCTTTTTCGTTATTATTATTGTTGCTATTGCTATCACTATAACTATTGTCAGTAGAAAACTGTAAAACATTAGCAATACCGCATGTTCGTCGAGTATTATTGTTACTATTAATGGCGCTAGAACTTACTGTATTATCAAACGAAGAACATATGCCCCACAATATGTTTTGTGATGGAATCCAATACTCTACTAGCGTTCCATGCGAAGGATCAAATCTGGCGATCTTGTTTCCTTCCCATTCGTTAAACCACAAAGACCTACCAGACTTTTTAATCCAGTATGGAAGAGTATAAGCATGTTTAGAGATATTAGTAATATTATCACTATTATCTTTTGAACTGGATATACCATTAATGCCACTAAAGATCCTAGAAGATGCATGTGAAGTAGCAAATTTTACAATGCTAATATTATTGTTATCATCGTTAAGTCCATGTGATTTGAATCTATAAAATATGCTTGTGCCTGCATTTGTAACCCATAGATCTCCAGAATCTGGGTCTACAGTCATTCCTAACGGTGAGCTTATTTCTTTAGGTAACTCGAACTCGTTGAAAGTTCTCGTATCTAATTTATACCTTATTAAGTAACCTTTCTTAGAATATGCCATTACAGAGATCCAAATGTCATGCCTTTTACTATCATATGCGAGCGAGCCAATTGTAACATAAATAGGATCGATTCCTTTAAAATCATTCGCAACAGGAAGAGCAATTTGAGAAATTCCTTCTGACGTTCCATTCTTCAGTTTAGCAATGTTGGCATACCAAAGTGACTCTGAATATGTGCCTACAAAGAAGATAATATCGTCGTTATTATTACCAATATCATCGGAAGCAAATTCCATAGAAATTGGGTATGTTGTACCGAAATACTGTGAGCTACCAGGGATCTTGTATATTTCGAATTTTTGTGATGATTTAATAAATCGCCAAATTGCATTTCCTTTCTCGTCTGTAAACCAAACATCTCCAGTTTTTCCATTAACTTTCATATCCCATATTTGAGAAAAGCTATGAGAATCTTCACGCGGGCTCCATTCTGGGATGATGTGCTCTTGATCGAATCTCTTTTCTTTAATATTATAGCTCCCTAACACACCATTTTTGGTCGATGCATACCAGACCTTTTTTGCATCATAATCGAAAGCAATTCCTAGAGGCATTTCACAAGCCTGCGGAAGAACATATTCAGTTACATAAATATTATAATTAGCTTCTGCATTAAGACCGCAAAACTCATGTTGAAATTTTCTGAAAGAGTCATTATCGTAGTTATTACCAATAATGGTATTCCCTTTTTTGAAGTCTACTTGATTTGTAATGGAGGACTGGTTCTTATTATCCTTCTTCATTTGCAAGGTTTCTTCAGTGTCTAAAATTTTTATATTTTGTTGATTCGATAATAGATTACTGGTACTATTATTAGATTTTATATTGTGAGTAATAATTTCTGGAATGGCCATCAAATTTTTTTGTTCACAAAGATAAATAATTGAAATAATTAGAGACACTCCTATCAGAGTTAGAATAGTTAGAATAGTTTTTGACACAACAGACACAAAAGTGGTTCATACTAATTAAATCTTATTTGTCATTGTGATGACAAAAATAATGCTCTTATTAAGAATCAACATTTGGAATGGATGCGTAGATATTATGAATATATCGTATTAGATATTAAAAATAGACTATATAATATTAATTCATTGTTCAGTGAATGTCTAAATTAGGAAAAAATTGCTCGAGTTTTATATGGCTCAATTTATTGTCGAAATTATGAGTAATCAGATAGGAAGCAATAAAATAAATGGAAAAATATTTATCCTCATATCTGGACTTGTATGCAAAAAATAGTCAGAAAATAGATGGATTATTTTTTATATGTTTAGTTTGCCATAGTTGCCATTTGATACCCACCCTGAGGTCGTAACAACTTCCTAAAATAGCCAAAAGAACTGGTGTATGGATAAATGGTCTTAAATTCCACCAGTAGTAGCAAACTTTCCTAGTGATAGTAAAGCGTTACTACTAAAATTATACTATATCTAGGGGTGCTATTGCTGGAAATAAGGATTTGACAGTTATCACATGATTCTTTCGCAGTGTGTTAGTAGATATGAATAGATGACTGTCCTATTAAACCCCTTGTTATACTAAAGGATTGACTGGGTTATCCGCTTGTCTATAAATTTATGCATGGAATGCTTCTACGATTGGATCCTCATTGACACTAGACTATTACTCATGTTATTTTTACTCATATATGATAATCAAGTAATGGAATTCCAAATTAATCACGTTCATGCTCGCAACCAACGCAAATACAGTAGCGCTTCATAGTTTTCAGATCATTTGTTTACATGACAACCGCTATCTAGAATCTCGCATGTACTCGTCGCGCCGCCTCAACCACGACTCGGTCTCATTTCGCCCCTTGGGTGCCCGGTCGAGCCACTGGTACATCCCCCAGAGCACGTCGAGGCCTCGCGCATAGGCTGAGTAAGTGTGGTAGATGACGCCGTCGGAGAGCGCGAACGCGCTCATGCCCGGTGCCTCGCGGGTGTAAGTAGGGACATCGGTACCGGTCATGGCAGCGAACACTTTTGGCGTCAGCGCCAAATCATCTTGACGTCGGTCTTGACGGCCCTCTGAATCGGCTTCCGAACCTGAGGTTATGCCACCCTTGTGATAGTTATAGTACAGGTTGCCGGAGCGCTGCTGCTCCTCTGTGAACGACGTGTTGAAGTCATAGTTAAAGTCGCTGTCCAGTGACGACGCCCACATGAATGTCCAGCCCATGCGGCGCTTGTAGGCCTGAAGCGAGGCGATCGGGGCGCGTGAGACTGCAATCATCGTGACGTCGTGGTGCTCAAGGTGCACGGCAAAGCCATTGAAGCCGTCAGCGATCGCAGAGCATGCCGGGCAGCCGCCAGTGTACTCAGGGCCAAACATGAAGTGATATACAAGGAGCTGCGAGCGTCCTCTGAACAGATCGGCAAGGGATGCCGTGCCCTCGTCGGTCTCGAAACGGTACTCCTTATCGATTCGAACCCACGGTAGGTTCTGCCGCCACTGCGCCAGTTCGTCGTTATGCCGCGTCAGCGCCTTCTCGGCCTTGAGCAGCTCCAGCCTGGCCGCAAGCCACTCTTCACGCGTTCCGATCTTGTGGTCAGTCATTGTTTCTCTCCTTCTTGCTGCCAAAAAAGCCCTTCTTTTCTGCAATTACCACGAGGCGCTGCGAAACGAGGCCGTTTACCACCATCTCCATGAGGGTCTTGTCAAGCCTCGTGACCTTGGCTATCTTGCCTACCGACTTCGTCCCCCTTCGAATTACGTCAAGCATCATTAAGTGGTTCGAGCTATCGTTCATACATGGCATGACATTATTTTAATAAACACAGCATTTAAGTTATTTGCTAGACTGAGTCCTGTGATAGTGCAGCGTCCTGTAGAGAACTATCATGGTCGCGGCGTTCAATATCCTGCCTGAGGATCAGCTTTTTAACCTTTTTTGCGCGCACAAACTCCAGTCTGATATCTAGACGATATTCGTAAGATTGTGCTATTTCCATTTCCTCCTTGGTATCTCCAAGAGCAAAGTACATTAGGATGTTCTAAGCAATTCCTGTGCTATTTCAGTCTCAATCATTGACTGTACTAACAGAGTTGCAACTTTATTCGCCTATCTTCAATTTGTATTTGTATTTATGCATTACCAAGGTTACAATATGCGATCTACTCTTTTGTGAAGGTTATGTTTACGTATTTGATGGATTGACATGAAAAAGGTCCCTTTAAGAAAAAGATAATTCATTAATTAATTCATCTAGAACATATGAAATGCTCATCTCTAAAACAGCCATATGCAGATCTTTTGGTATCAGGAAAAAGATCATAGAATTGAGAAATTGGAACACCAAACTTACAGGAAAATTCTTGATACATGCTTCAAAAATATCGATAATGGAAGATCGGAATCCTTAGGTATCGATTACAAGAAACTTGTGCAAGGAGCGATAATAGGAAGTGCAATTCTGTATGACATCAAACAATATAAAAAGAAAACTGAACGTGAAAAAGATAGAAATAAGCATTATGCAGATATAAAAAATTTGGTTCCTGCAAATATGGATTTATGATAAAGAATTCACATAGACTTCGAAGTTGAGTATACTGTTAGATCGTAGGTAAATCATCTATAATTTGGTCTATTCCTACTATCACGAAATTTACCAATCAATCTTTCTTTATTTTTGAGATTATAGGCATTAACTTGAGATAAGATGAATAGCAAATTCTTTTCACCACCATTTGAACCTGTAGAAACCATATAAACGGCTGATTTATCAGAGTATTTCTATAAAGTGGAGGACAGCGAGTCTTCTAGACGTACTCTAATAGTCATGGTGGTTTTGGATTCAACTGTAGAAGAACTTTACTTTTGCAGTTGCTTCTGCAGAGAGGTCATAATAGCTTAACATTTTAAGTATTTAGTCAGGATGGAGTAATATATAAGCAAAAGATTCCATTTAGATACGTTTGGGAAGGAGTAATCACGCCAATTGTAGATTATGCATTAACCAGGACAAACGATTAGACCCTAAACGCAAAGCGTTAATTATTAGGCATGGAAGGATATTTAGCTGTCAGAGCTGTTGCTTTTGATCATTGTATAGCCACCTGCATATTAAATGCTGATGTTTTTAATAGTTACTATGCTTCCATATCAGGCTTTCCTAAATCCTTACCAATTGCAATAGAGCGGTAATTCAAAAATTGTTAATACACTGCTTTACAATTTGATGGAATCTGATCTAAATGTAAGGTTTAACAAGAGATATGGAAGGTGGACAGCTGGAGTTAATACACCGTTTAAACTCTACAAAAGTCCAAAATTACACTATAAATATTATACAAACATTAAATGTCAGACACTAGTCCTTGGAGCTGATAAAACGATCTATCAGGATCGGATTCTGATACTACTAAATCGTCATCCCCATCAGGGTTTGATCTTGCATCATCACATACTGGACATCATCAGCATACAACGTCACACAAAAGATCCGATCACAAATCATGCGATCCTACTTTAACAACATTTTCAACCTTTTTGGATATTGTCTTCTCGCCTTAGAAGACTTTGCATACACAAATACACATAGTGGGTCTTCCTTTATTACTTCTATCTTTACTTGTTAGGGATAGCGAATTTGACTACATATTAATAAAGCGTGCGATAATAAAGGAACAACTTTTTTTAAATTCATTATCGACGATGGCGCTATGAATGTAGTAACAGAACAATGGGTGGGGACACAAGATATTGTAAGATGTCTAACAGGAATGTCTCGATATTATGATCAGTGGGAGCCCCCCATTACAATTCAGTTGTGCCTTATAGCCTCAGAGTCCAAATCTTGAATGCGATACTCATTTTGACAGTATCCTTATTAGATACGCTCTCTCACATGAGATAGAAAGGTATGAAAGATCGATGAATCTCCGTCAATTAGTTGGTCTTAATAGAAATTGGCATATTGGAACGAGACAAGAAAAAGACAAGATATTCGAAGAAGTTATAGGATATGATGATATAAAAAAGGTATTCAGGATGGCTCTAAAGTCAGATGAGCCAATCCATGTATTGTTGGTCGGTGCACCAGCTAGTGCGAAGACAATCTTCCTTGAAGCACTGATGCATAAGTTGGGTGATAAGCAAGCCTACTTTGCTATTGGAAGTAGTAGTACGAAAGCAGGAGTAGTCAATATGCTATTCATGAAAGAGCCAAAGTATCTGATGGTCGATGAAATCGACAAAATGTCTGCAAGTGACCAGGCAAGCCTGCTTGGTCTGATGGAAACGGGTGAGATGGTAGAAACTAAGATAAATAAAACTAGAAGCATTAAACTGAAGACATGGGTATTTGCCACCGCTAATACAACAACAAGATTATCGAAACCATTACTCACAAGATTCATGGTGTTTAGTCTTAAACCGTATACATACGAAGATTTCGAAGAAGTAACCGTCCATGTTTTAGGAAGACGATACAACGTAAAGATGGACTTGGCTATTGTAATTGCCAGTGCAGTATGGCACAAAATGGGTACACCAAACATAAGGCAATGTTTAAAGATCGCAAAGATGACTAAGAAAAAGGAAGACGTTGAATGGCTTATCGATACTATGGGGAAGTATCAAGATAGGGGAGAGGATTGGAACGAGTAAGGTTATAGTAAGAATCCAACAAGAATTTTAATTGGATTCATATAGGGATCTTGGCAACGATGGCAACAAATTGGGAACACCGAAGACACCAAAGATAGATGAACTAGATATAGCATCAGATTAAACATAAGTCATTATCTTTGATCGGTAAAACTGGGCCTGATTATATTGAAGCTGGAGTTGTCCTTGGAACGGTGGGTCTTCGTTAATTGCAGATAAGACCAATGCTCCGACTGAAGTAAGATTGTCGGCCTCCATAATATGTTAAATGAACAAGGTTCGAAGTAGTCAAAGAAGAAAAATCTGGTGTGTTTACAAAGCGATAAAAAGTACCGTAAATTTTTTGGCATAGCCATAGCGGCCGTGTTATATTAGGTCCAGACAACCAAATCAAATGGCGTCCATCAATATCCGCAGTGGTTGAGACTTTGTCCCCACCATTGGACTAAAGTATGTTGACTACCTAACAATATGCTTCAGTTTATTAATTATTCTTATAGTCGTGTAGATATCTCACTGTGGTGAGTGTAAATCCAAACACTGGTAGAAGACTACAATCAGGTCTATCAATTCCAGCCCTTCACCAGTTTCTATTAATTCACCACTTTTACTAGGTATGTGACTAGACCAATTTCTTTTATCAGGTTTATCATTGTGCATGAATCTTGTATTTATGACTCGTTAACTCCTTCTTGCTATCAAATAGGACATTACAATTATACATTTAGACTCAAAATCACCTGGATAGGTGAATCGCTTTTCTCGATTTGGAGGGATCAGGGCATATTAACAAAGTTTTAAGCTAACCCTATCCATAAACAAAATTAATAAATCTCAGCTATCTTTTGTCCTCTCTTTTCTTTACTACACCACGGCAGTATCGGAAAGGTTCCAGCGACGCTATTGGCCTATCGAATTAGGAGTCTCTAATATACTAATCTGGTTTAGTTATTATACCCCAATGTTATCTTTAGAAGCCACGATTTAGCCTCAACTAAGAGAGATGATAATAACTAGAAGATCATGACGCTTCTAAATAATCCTAATTTATACAGTATTTGGCGCGCCTCATGATAGATATGGCTTCTATTATTATTGTCCATATACTCAGTCTATAGATTTGATCTCTCAATCCAGAAAACTCCTTTAATATGATATATTTCATAACGTTAATAGACGACACTCTTTTCCGATATGACTATAGCTGACTTCAAAATCAGATATTGTTCGATTTGATAGAATTTACCATGTGATAGAATTAAATACATGTTCACTTCGACTAATGTGCTACTACCTATAAATTTGTAGAGTCAACAGTTTTGTTTGATAATCAATTCATTACAGGCCTTCATGGTTAGAGCTCAATTCTTATATGCTATCCACAGTCAAGTTTATGAGACAAAATATGGCAGATTCAGTAGAAAACTGGGAATCACTAGTTCAAAAAACTGTCAGATCAAGTGAAGGAAACTTAATAGGAAATGTTGATGCAGTGGATGAAAATTCTATATTGGTGTCCACAGAAGGCGGAAGAACAAGATACAAGATACCAAAACATATTGTTCAGGGTTTTGATGGTCATCAAGTATCACTCAATGTACAGAAAACAGAGCTAGAAAGATTCAAGGGAGCCGAAACTGAAGGCTTTAGAGAAGTAAAGTAAAATAATGGTAAGAGCAGTAGCCTCCGCCTACTAGCTAATGGACTAATCATTATTTCTTTCATTATATACAAATAATAGTATTGAGAATATCCTATTACCACATATTTCCAAACTCATATCTCAATCGTCTGTAGACATATCTTATTATCCTACCCGGCCTGGGCAATCCATTATCCGATAATATTGAGTTTTTTGGACTCAAATATATCAATCTACACATACGCATTATTTTATGCTAGTCTTTTGCCCATTTTTTCATTCAGATTAACAAATGGCTGACTGATTCAACTAATTCTTGTCCCTTATTGGCTAATCTATTTTACTTTGGGCGGGATCTCATTGTATGCTTGTCTTTCTAGAATTCCCCTTTCAAGTTCCTCTAGCCTTTTCGCTAATGTTTTGCTAAAGCCCACTTTCAGTGTGTTCTTGAATTTTAGATATCTTACAGGTATGGTAGTGTAACATAATGGGATTAGAATTTCAAGAGTTCCTTTTTTGTAATTATTTTACGTAGTTTAGTAGTCTTTCATAGTCGTATCCGCATTATATCATTAAAATCACAAATTTGAATACCTTCAACAAGTGGTAACTCTGTTCTTGTTTTCCCTCCTGTAAATAAAGCAGCAGAATTTAAGCAAAGTCGAAGTTAATGTTATTACACCAAAGATCGTAATCAGAGAATATATGAGTAAAGGCAATAGTATACAAGATAAGGAAGAAGGAAGAAAAGTCAAACAGTTGAACCAAGAAATCATGTTAGTTTTTGAGAAACATGCTGCGCCCTTCGGACATGCCTCAGCATCGTTACTTAGCGTATTATATTTTATTTCAGAAAGGTATGGAAAGTCCCATCCAGAGAACAGAAAGATACTTTCGGATTATTTTAGAACAGAGTTTGACAAATTTTTGAAGAAACTTGCTGAACAGCAGCAATAATACTCCACCGGCCACTACAAAAGATAAGAGTTTTTTCGTAATTCTCTATTGTGCTTTTCCAAATTAGCTTGTTCTAGCATGTTTATTGTATGATTTAAAATAACGACATCACCAATTGTCGTCATGGTAATGCTGCAATAGTAGATAGAGTGAGAGAGACTTTATATGTTAAAGTTTTTTATTTATTAAAGTGTAAACTTTTCCTAGCGAATTTCGTTATATAATTATTCTGCAGATTTACTGTGTCATTTAATAGTAAAGCCATAACACATAGGACTTGGTTACAACCAACCTTTACATACATATTATGCACACACTTATTACACATTCAGGAAAATGTTGGATTTGTCAGAAGTAACATGGAATGATATTAAAGTGCCGCAAACTGAAAGAGCATCTGGTAACATGAAACAACTAGTCTATCAGACTTCTAAAATGGAGTTTAGGAATGAGGTAGTCAAGCAGTAACAGTAGAATCTATGTCACTATGCATAACTTCGGTTTATACATACGAAAGTTTACTAGTTTCAGATTTCTAACATAATTCTACCATCTCTTTCTTTAGCAAACAATGCCTGCAATGCCTCTTTTGTTTCATCTAGCTTAAACTTTTTCCATACTCTGATCTTCAGTTCTTTAGACATGTCTATGATTTCCCTGAAATCACTTCTAGTTCCGCCAGTAGATCCTATCAACTTGACTTGTCTTGAATATAATGATTGAACGTTTAACTTAACATCTGCACCTGTTAGTCCTCCAAATGTCACTAACCTTCCATTCGCACCAACAGATTCAAAGCTACTCTCCCATGTCCCAATTCCCAACGAATTTAGAACTACATCAGCCATCTTTCCATTAGTAATCTTTTTTACTTCTTCTATTACCTTGTCATATTCATTGATAATATAATCAGCACCAAAATCCTTTACCCAGCCGTCCTTAGAAACAGCTATGACCTTTGCTCCTATTCTGTTAGCAAACTGAACTGCCATAATTCCTGTGTTTCCCGAAGCACCAAATACAAGCAAGAATTCATTCACTTTAAGTGCTGCTTCTTTAAGCGCATGATATGGTGTTATGGTGGTTACAGGCAGACTCGCTGCAATCTCCCATCCTATATTATTTGATATTTTAAACACATTTTTCTCTGGAATAGCAACATATTCTGCAAACCCTCCATTAGTCATAACACCAATTATCCCACCGCTTCTGCATAACATTTCGTATCCATCAAGACACATATCGCATACGCCATCAAATACTCTAGCGTAAACTACAACTCTATCACCTTGTGTCAAGCTCGATACATGTTTTCCAGTCTCTTCTACCACTCCGGCTATTTCAGCTCCTGGTATGTGTGGTATTGGCTTAATCTCTCGGGCACCAGATATTGCAAAATGATCTATTGGATTTATACCGGCCATCTTAACTTTTACAAGCACATCATGCTCTGTTATTTTTGGTTCTTCGGTGTCTTGTTTTATCCTTAGATTTTCTAAACCGGGTTTTTCGAAAATGGCAGCTTTCATCCATTCAAGATGATTTTAGTTTTATATAATCATTTTTTAAGGCATATTACTTGTAATTGGTGTTCTGGTGAGGACATAATATGAAGTGGGCATGAATATGGATCAAAAGAGGGTTTGTTGGCTAAAAAACAAGATCCAAGGGACATTTATAAAAGGAATAATAATCAGTATGAGATATCAACTGCTTTGCAGAGCCAAAGAAGAGAACATGAATATTAATCTAGCAATAGTAGCAGCAAATAATCATTATGCTGGATTTGGTTCTGGAACTGCTAACACTTTTAGAAAAATGTTGGATTTGTCAGAAGTGACATGGTAGAATGTTAGAGTGCCCCAGAGAGAAACAGTATCTGATAACACAAAACAAACCAGTCTATCAGATTTTTTGAAGAATGATGGATTAATAGATTAATAGATTAATTAACTTGTGCATGTATTTCAGTCATCCAAGACCTATCAAATAACTTTTAGACTATGTAACCTGCCTTTGCATTTATTTATTTATACTTATCATCAAAATTTTGTATACATCGGTTAGACATTTAGGTAATGCTAGATACTTTCTTTAGTTTACCTCGTAACTCTGCTTGCATCCATAGAGTCTCAAATATCGAAGCATACGATAAGACTGTTGATTCGCTGTTTGAATAAGTTGCCAATCCAAGCACTTCCAAAGCAGAATCATATTCATCATAATCATAAACATCCTTAGTCTTTACTTCTACTGTCAAGCATAGTTCCCTATCTGCTATTGCACTTATGATTTTATTTTGCTGTTGTTTATCTAAATTTTGAATTTCTACTAGATCAGAGCTACTTCCTGTTCCTGATAGTTCTCTTTCTATTCTTTCAATTTCAGAGTTATCGACCAGAAGTCTAAGCTTTACTCCACGATTTGTTGCATCTCTTAATAGTTGCAGTAAGTATTCTTGTTCATACTGATATAATCTCTTGTCAGCTGTAGTTGTTTTGGATGGAAACGTTATCAGTATCTCTTCGTTTGCTGATTTTATTAAATTATCAATGATTTTTTGTGTCTCGTATGGATCTTGTATAGTTTCCATAAATTCTCTTTTCAGACCTTGTTCGATTTCCTTTATCCTATGTTTTACAGGTATTGCTTTCTTCCAAAGCATATCAAAAAAATATTGTTGTTGATCTACAACTGCCTTAACTGTGCTTATTATTAATTGAGGTGGTGGTGCTGATTTAACACTTTTTGCACCAGCATGGTATACTCTCCCATCAGCAACCCCAAAATTCCCTTTGACTTCATCTAAGTGTCTTACCTCACCAATCTTCATTAGTTCTTTACAGTATTGGAGATTATCTTTCGTAATTTCTGAAATGAACCTTAATCTTACACCTCTATTCTTCATATCGATGTATGCCTCTGTCACAGGATGATTAGGAATAACAAATATCGAAGGACTATTGACGTCTATACAACCATCCAACGTGTATTTTATAGTATGGCAATATTCTACCACTCTTGTAATAATTTCGTTTGGATCATACAACACCTCTGTCGTTTCAGGTAAAGTAGGAGAGGAAGAATTAGTTTCATTCAAGAGAAATTGTTTTCATGTTTTTCCTTATGTAATTATTAAATAATGTGGAACATAGTTCATCCTTGATTGTTGATAATACTAAAGTATATACTTTCTTTAATAAGGAAAGCATTTTGTCAGGAGCATTTAAGTCTGCTAAAGTATTCTTACTACTAATTTGATCATATATCATATGAATTCGTTTTGATCAACCTATCGAGTAAGAACATAACATGTATGCAAATGCAAATGTGCTAATAAAATCTTATTTCTTCCAATTCTATCTTATCTTTAAGATTCATAATGTAATCCACAATTTTATCCCTGTTACCTTTCTGTAATTGATCAAATCGAAAAGTATCCTCGAATATCTCTTTATCAGAGAATATGTAATCAAGTCCCTGTTCCAACACCATATCAAACATTTCTCGATTTGTTAACGCTTGATAAAGATCTTGTTTATCTTTGATTTGAGTAGAGGAAGTATTTTTCTAGCTATGGCCAAAGAAATTTCTACTGCAAAAGTCATGTTAGCCAACTCAAACAGATCTTCAACATCAAACTCTATATCTGATACTTTTCCTTGCTTATAATCATAGGGGCATTCAAATCTATTTACTACGGAGCAAGGATATTGTATAATATTTCTTTGGCTCTTGTCCTTAACTTCTAATCCTTTCGCAACTAATCTATTAATCCCTATGAATATTGGGTCGTTCCCGCTAGAACTTAATAAGCAATGAAAACACGTTGCTTTACCATAATTTTGATTTCTTTTATGCTCCATTAAATCCAAATAATCAGAATACCATTTTCTTGTCTGGTCATTGCTATCTTTTAGTTCATCCTCTGTTAAAAATGTCTGAAACTTATCGAAATCATCAGGGAAGTATTGTAGAGCAGAAGGTGTTCCTCTAAGTCGAATCTAATCGTTTAATGGAATTATTTCTTTGCCTCTACAACGATTTGGATAATTACCGTCACCATTCAAAGAATCAAATATTTCAATCCTTTTAGATAGATCATCGATTGATTTGTCTAGATTCAATATTTTGTAGTCTCTCCTCTAATGACATTATATGGATAATTGATGGACCTTCCTTAAACAATGCAAATTTAGATTCATTACATTCTTTTATGACTTTTAGAGCTAAAAGCTTGTCTCTTGGTGTTAAATTATTGCTATAATTCTGTCCTTTAAATATCTCCCAGCCCTTTCATCTTACCTCTTCTATTCCATCAATACACTGCTTGTAGTAATATGTCAAGTCGGATTTTGCTAAATCGAATACAAATCGTTGTGATAGTTCCTTCAACATTTTGATGTCTCTACTAATAGTTGATTGGTTCACGTTTAGTTCTTGCGCTATTTCAGTTTCTGTCATTGACTGTGCTAACAGAATTGCAATTTTTCTGCGTCTGTCTTCAATTTTGAATTTATGCGTTACCAAGATTAATTTATGAATTATTCTAATCACGTTCTAAGCCTAGGTTTTGTGCATAAAATTTTGAGAAAGCTTGGATATGGCTGTCCGTCCATCTACAAGTACGATGGCTGATCCATCTATCGTAACTCTATATCTAGCATCATGAATGCGATAAGTTTTCTAGTAAAAATATATCTCAAGCAAGTATGAAAGACTTAACTTTTAGATTCTTCTTTATAATCATTAGTATTAACAACACTATTGCCTTGTTGCGTAGTCAGTGTTAGTTCTGTGCGATTTGTCTTTTAGCGACCGACGAATCAACCTCGTCGGTCATTTTATTATCTAATTTATGTTGACAGTTCTCGCCTATGTCCAGGTGACGAGGCTTGTCGAAATATAATAGGTTGCATATTTCATTGCCAGTCAAACCGTGCTTTGAATACTATGCTAATAAAGAGAAAGGCTTATCCTACAATATGGAGGAT
>Ga0207663_10000348_pt1 | contig 20103 bp, 20 predicted proteins | sample LARL53metaG_FD_184346 | JGI IMG/M metagenome (GOLD analysis project Ga0207663, IMG submission 184346) | Corn, switchgrass and miscanthus rhizosphere microbial communities from Kellogg Biological Station, Michigan, USA - LAR L5-3 metaG... | ecosystem: Host-associated > Plants > Roots >...
GCACCGCCGACGAAAAAATAACCGATCAGGATCAGCGCGGTAATGCCAAGCCCGATGGAAATAAAGGCCCGACCGAACCACAATCCGGCCAGGCAATAAAAGAGCATGAAATAGATCGGCCAGAACGCCCCCAGCTCGCGCGGCCCGAAATGGCCGAACACCACGCTGGACAACAGGCCGAAGGCGAAGAACATGATGAACGCCATCGCCATTCGCAGGTCGAAGCCGGGGCCGCCGGCTCCGGGAAAGCGGAACATGCTGATCGCGATCGCCCCCAAAGCGCCCGCCGTGTTGACGCCAATCCAGATGTAGCTGCCATCACGCGGCCAGAGGAAGGTCGCGATGTTACCCCCAAATACCAACACGCCCCACAGGATCATCATCTGGCTGGCGATGTCATAGGTTCGCGACTGGCGAACGCGTTGAACGATCTCCTCGATATCGTTCAGCGCCCGGGCGGCCTCCTTCGGATCGATCCTGGTCACGATCCGACCCGCGCCTTTGCGACCTCGTCCGCGACCGCCGAGACCGCCTTGGCGTCGCTGACAATCCCCATGTGATCGACGCCCTCGATCAGCCTCACTTCGACGGAGGGAGCGATAGCGTGCACCGCGTCCGCATATTTATCCGCGAGCATCAGTTCATCCTCAGAGCCGGAAACAAGCGTCACCGGACCGGTGGTGGCGGCGAAATCATGCCTGTAGCCGCGTGTCGCGAAGTTGCGCATCAATCGGTACGAGTAGGTCGGCACAAGTATCCGTTCGGAATTTGCCGGCACCGCGAAGGCAAGCGTCGGCAAGGCTTCGCAGCAATCGATGCCGAGCCTGCGCAGTGCGACAAGCCCGAGGAAGCGCGGAATGTCGGCGCTCGCCCAGCCGCCCGAATCCGGTCGGTTGGTGGGCGCGTCATAGCCGAGATAGGGCGCCAGCAGCACGGTGCGCGCGAACTTGCCTCCGATCGGCGAACTCGCGACCCGAAGCGCAAAGCCGCCGCCGGCCGAATGGCCGAGGAGAATCAGGGACTCGTTGGGCGAGGTCGTCCGTACGGTGGCGACCAGGTCTTCAAGATCGTTTTCGAGCTGGCCGATGAAGGCGATGTCGCCCCGCGTACCCGAGCCGCCGTGGCCGCGAATATCCGGCGCGTAGGTTTCAACGCCCCTGGCTGCGAGAGCATCCGCCAGCGCATGCACCGCCGGGCTCGATCCCGACGAGCCGTGCACGAGGATGGCGATCTTGCCGCTCGCGTTCCCTCGCGCCGGATAGTGCCGATATGCCAGTTGTGTGCCGTCGCGGGCGGAAAAGCGCGCCAGCGGCGGCATGGTACTGCGGTCGACGGCGCGCGCGGCTTTCGACACCGAGGTCAGTTCCGGCGGTCGAGAGAGCGGCGTTGCGATCATCGCGGCGAGCGCGAGCGTGGCAGCACCCACGATGCCCAAACCCCAGCCTGCGAATTTCAGCGGGAACCGAATCAGCCATTTCGACATTGCCTTGCCCCGGTTTTTGACCAATACAGAGAACTCTGTACTACAGAGTTTTACGTTGCGCAAGGTCTAGATTCGCAGTTCGCGGCGAAACTTCCTACCTTGGGCGGACCTGAAATCACCGAATCAATGGTCGAGATGACCGCCAACGAAGCCCTGATCAACGCACCGGAATTCACGGTATCCGAACTGTCGTCTGCACTGCGCCGGACCGTGGAGGACGCCTATGGGCACGTCCGGGTCCGGGGCGAAATCTCCGGTTTCCGCGGCCCGCATTCCTCCGGCCACTGCTATTTCGCGCTGAAGGATGACGGCGCCAAGATCGAGGCCGTAATCTGGAAAAGCGCGCATTACCGCATGCGCTTCAAGCCCCAGGAGGGTCTTGAGGTCATCGCCACCGGCAAGCTCACGACCTATCCCGGTTCGTCGAAATACCAGATCGTGATCGAGGCGCTCGAGCCCGCTGGCGTCGGCGCGCTGATGGCGCTGATGGAGGAGCGCAAGAAGAAGCTCGCCGCCGAAGGATTGTTCGACGCGGGGCGCAAGCAGCTTTTGCCGTGGTTGCCGGAGGTGATCGGCGTCGTCACCTCGCCGACCGGTGCTGTGATCCGCGACATCCTGCATCGGCTGGAAGACCGCTTTCCGCGCCGCGTGCTGGTGTGGCCGGTCAAGGTGCAGGGCGAAGGCTCGGCCGAACAGATTGCCTCCGCGATCCGCGGCTTCAACGCGTTGCCGCAAGAGGGACGCATCCCGCGGCCCGATCTTCTGATCGTCGCGCGCGGCGGCGGCTCGCTGGAGGATCTCTGGTCGTTCAACGAAGAGATCGTGGTTCGCGCCGCTGCCGAAAGCCTGATCCCGCTGATTTCCGCCGTCGGCCATGAGACCGATGTGACGCTGATCGATTTTGCCGCCGACAAGCGCGCACCGACACCGACCGCTGCGGCCGAAATGGCGGTGCCTGTGCGCGCCGAGCTGTATGTGGAGGTCGCCGCGCTAGCGCGGCGGACGATGCTGTGCTGGCAGCGCTGCCATGATTTGCGCCGCAACGAACTGCGCGCGGCCGTGCGCGCATTCCCCGGAATGGCCGAGCTGCTCGCCATTCCGCGGCAGCGGCTCGATGGCGCCTCCAGCGCCCTGCCCCGCAGCTTGAGGACCAACACGCACGCCCATTTCCGCCGCTTCGCAGGCGCTGGCGCACGCTTGACGGTGCGGGTGCTGCGCGCGCAACTCGCGCAGGCCCAGCACCGGATGACAGCGTGCGGCGAACGGATGACACATTCGGCGCGAAGCCTGGTGCGCCATCGACGCGATCGCTTTGCCGGACTTGCGATCAGGCTGAAAGCCTCAAAGCTCTCCAACGCGCAGGCGCAGCGCGCGGCGATTGCGCGCGACCGCGAACGGGTTCTGCGCTTGTCCGAACGCGCGCACCGCGCGCTTGCCACCTCAACCCAAAGGCTTCAGGCCCGCATCGCCCATAGCGGCCAGCTGCTCGGCGCGCTCTCGTACCGAAGCATTCTTGCCCGCGGCTTTGCGCTGGTGCGCGATGCCCACAACCATCCAGTGCACTCCGCGTCACAGCTAGGCCCGGGCGCGCGGCTGAGCGTCGAATTCGCCGATGGACGTGTCGCGGCCACCGCGGATGCGGATCGGCCGGCGACGGCCTCAGTTGCGGCAAAGCCAGTCGGCGGCGAACCGAAGCCGGCTGCGGCAAGGCGGATCACCAAGCCGGTCGACCAGGGAAGCCTGTTTTAGAGCCAGCTGCTCAGCGCGCAAGCCATTCGGCGACGCGCTTCTGTGAATCCGCGCGCGCTTCCAAATCGGTGCCGATGTGACCCTTTTCAGGATCGGTCGCATCGGTGGCCGGACCGAGCGCGTGCAGCGGCAGATTGGCGCGGTCGAAATCGTGATAGGCGCTCGGATAGACCACGATCCGCGCCAGCGCGCTGCGGCCATGCGCGCCGTCAACCATCTGGTGGCAGGCCGACGGCGAATTGACGTCGTCCTTGGCGCCGATCAGGACCAGCGTCGGGACCCGCGCGCTCCATCCGAGCCCCGATGACAGACGGCAATCGGGATAGAAGGCGACCGCCGAACGGAAATCCGGCTCGACATGGCGCGACGACAATTGTGGACGAACCGCCCACAACACCGCGCTCGCGCCGTTGCCCCAGCCCATCGGGCTGATACGATTGTGCGCGACCCAGGGCTGCTCCACCAGCCAGTGTCTAGCGGCAAAAATATCCGCCACCCGCTCACGGCGGGCGTGTATGCGGCGTTCCTTGACGTGACATTGCGGACCCAGTTCGCGCGAACCATAGCTGTCCGGAAACAGGACCGCCTTGCCCTCTTTCAGCAATTGCTCCGCCCAATCCCGATATCGAGCCTGGATCGGCTCGGAACGGCCGGTCAAGCCACCGCACCCATGCAACGCGATGACGACCGGAAACGGACCGTCGCCGTCGGGCTTGAACAGCGCCGCATGCAACATCCCGCCCTCGAAGGGAATCTCCACCGGATGCGGAGCGGGCAGTGGTGCGGCATCCGCCGCACACGCCACGGCAAAAGATGCCAGCAGGACTATGGCAGACAAGAAGCGCATGAATTTGCCGGGTCTGATGCCGCTTTCGAAAACAGCGATCCATTCAATCGAAAACTATCATGCGAAAAATTCCCATTTCATCACAAATCGGTGGGTTTAACGGGCGGACACCCGAACCTAACTATGGTAATTTCATCCATCGGCCCAACCAGCGCATCGGGCAGGAACCAGCGGAGAACTTTAGCCGTGCTGAATAAATTCGGTCCCTCCGGTCATGGCGAGGCAAAGCTGCAATATCTCGACGGCGATTTCCGCGTGGTCTCGCCGGGCACCTATGTGCGTTGCGCGGTGACCGACGTGCGGATTCCACTCGATGAATTGAAATATTGGAGCGTCGATCTCCAGGAAGCCTACGCCGCGCCCAGCGCGGTGCTGCAGCGGCATTTTCCCGGCGCGCTGAAAAAGGCCTGAAACTAGTCGCGGGCGCGGAATGTTCGCTCGCGCGCCTTGAAAAGCCAGTTCGATACGAGCTTGCTCAATTCCGTCGCATCGTCGATCTCGAGCGTCACCGCGAACGGCACAATTTCTCGCAGCCCGTAAGGCAACCCCTCGCGGCCGCGCATCCGCGCCAGATCCTTTTCGGTCGTGACCAGCGTCAGCGCGTCGCGACCTGCTTCGGCAATCAAGCCTTCGATTTCGCGTTTCGAAAACGGGTGATGATCGGCGAAGGCCCGTTCCCTGGCGACCTCCATTCCGCAGGCGTGCAACATCCGGAAGAACCGGACGGGATCGCCGATCCCGGCAAAGGCAAATACGCGCTTGCCTCGAAGCGAGGCCAGCGATGCTTCATTGGCCTTCAGCTGGGCCGGCAAGACCGGCTTGCCGCGTGCGGCGACAGCGGCGGCGACCGTTTCCGCCGCGCTTCCCTTGCCCACAACAATCAAGGCATCGGTGCGGTCGACTTGCGGCGGCAAAGGCGCGCGCAACGGTCCTGCGGGAAATACACAAGCGTTGCCCAGGCCACGGCTCGCGTCGATCACAATCAGCGAGGCGTCCTTGGCGACGGCCGGGTTCTGGAAGCCGTCGTCCATCACGATGACGCTCGCCCGTTGCGACCGCGCCAAGGCCAGCCCATCGATGCGATCGCGCGCGACCACCACCGGAACCGTTGTCGCCAGCATCAGCGGCTCGTCCCCGACATCGAGTGACGCATGGCGGGTGGGATCGACCATGACCGGTCCGCGCAGCCGTCCGCCGTAGCCGCGGCTGAGCACGACCGGTGTCTCGCCGAGCTCACGAAGCAGCCGCACAAGCGCGAGCACGGTCGGCGTCTTGCCGGCGCCGCCAAGGTTATAATTGCCGACGCAAAGCACGGGAATGCCGGCATCGAATCCTTTGCGTTGCAATCGGCGGCCGGCGATCGCGCCATACGCGGCAGCGAGCGGCATCAGCAATCGCGACATCCATGATGATGGCCGGTACCAGAAGGCCGGCTCATGCATCCGCCGCCCCCTTTTCCAGGCGCAATTGCAGCAGATAGGGCTCGAGCGCCGCAAGCGTGCGCTCGAGCGCGCCGCCGAGCTGCGAGACGACGCGCTCGGCTGCCGCAACCGACAGATCACGCGCCGCAGGATCGGCGAGCAATCTGCCGAGCTGCTTCACCAGGGCTTCCTGCGTGTCGGCCTGTTTCGTGCCGCCGGCGCCATCCAGCGCTTCGTAAACGTCGTTGAAGTTGAAGACGTGGGGTCCATGCACGATCGCCGCGCCGAGCTTCACCGCCTCGATCGGATTCTGCCCGCCATGCTCGACCAGCGAACCTCCCATGAATACGACCGGCGACAACCTGTAGAACAGCCCCAATTCGCCCATGGTATCGGCGACGTAAACGTCGATGGCCGCGGTCGGCAGCTCCTCGCGCGACCGCAAGCCCGCATGCAGGCCGGAAGCCGCGATCATGCGGGCGATCGTTTCGCCGCGACCGGGATGGCGCGGCACGATCACCGTCAACAGCGAAGGAAAAAATCCGACCAGCGCGCGGTGGGTCTCAAGCAGGATTTCCTCCTCGCCGGGATGGGTCGAGGCAGCCACGACGATCGGACGACCGCGCGTGACCGACGTCAGGCGTTCCAGTCTGGCAAGATCGGCCGGCGGCGCCGGAACATCCAGTTTCAGATTGCCCGTGACGACGACGTTGCGGCTGCCGAGCGCCGCGAAGCGCTCTGCGTCGACCCGCGATTGCGCGAGGCAAACGTCGAACCGGGAAAGCAGCGCCGAGATCGTGCCACTCACCCTGCGCCAGCGCGGAAACGAACGATGCGACATCCGGCCGTTGATCAGAACCATCGGCAGACGCCGCGCCGCGCTCGACAGGATCAGGTTCGGCCACAGATCGGATTCGATGAAAAGCGCCAGAGACGGCCGCCAGTGATCCAGAAATCTCGCGACATAGCGTGGGGAATCGTAAGGCACGTATTGATGAATGATGTCGGCTGGAAATCGCTTGGCGACGATCGCCGCCGAGGTCACGGTGCCCGAGGTCACGAGAATGCGGACATTGAGCGCGCGCAATCTCTCGATCAGGGCCGCCGCCGCCAGCACTTCCCCAACGCTGGCGCCGTGGATCCATACCAGCGGCCCGTTCGGGCGAGCGTCGCCGCTCATGCCGCGGCGCTCGCCGACCCGCTCTGGATCCTCCTTGCCCTGCCTTAGCCGCCGCTTGATCAGCGCAGGCGCCAGAGGGGCCGCCGCCGCCGACAGGCGCTGATAGACGCGCAAGGTCATCGGCAGCGAGCTAGCCATGACCCGCCTCTGGCGCGCGGTCCACTTGCGCATAGGCGCGCTTGGTCGCCTCGTTCAGTGTCCCCTCCAGGCGCGCGCGAAGCTGTTCCATGGTCGCGGCGTCGGCATCGGGTGGAACCCTGATAATTTCGCCTCCCACCAGTGCCCCTCGTCCGAATGGCAGATTGATCGTGGTTCGGTCCCAGTTTTTCAGGCGCCAAAAGCGGCTGGTCGCCATCGCGAACGGCATGATCGGCCGCCCGGATTCGCGTGCCAGCATGATGATGCCGAGACCGGCTATTCGCGAGCGCTTCGGCACATCGGCAGTCAGCGCGACGTTATAACCTTGTTCGAGCGCACGCACCATCTCCTTGAACGCACCGACGCCGCCTTTGCGCTGAAACGCCGAGCCGTGATCCCCGGAGCCGCGGATCGTGCCGATCCCGAGCCGTTCGGCCGCAATCGCATTGAATTCACCATCACGATGTCGCGAGATGAGCACCTTGGCGCGGTGGATATCCTTGGTCTTGATGAAAGGAGTCAGGAAATGCTGGCCGTGCCAGAACGCGAAGATCGCCGGCATCTGAGGCTCGACGATTTCGTAGACCTCGGGCGGATCGAACGTGAAGCTGTTGGTCAACCAGACCAGCCGCAGGAACCCGGCCGAGAGTCCCCCCACAGCACGCTGCAGCCAGCCGCTGCGCAGGATATTGCGGACCAGTCTTTTCAACGGGCCGGCTTTGCGTCTTGACCCGGGTCGAGCAGCCGATGCAGGTGGACGATGAAATATCGCATATGCGCGTTGTCCACTGTCTGCTGCGCCTTCGCCTTCCAGGCCGTGTAAGCGGTGGCGTAATTCGGGAACAGGCCGACGATTTCCACCTGGGAGAGATCCCTGAATGTGTTGTGCTCAAGGTCGGTCAGCTCGCCTCCGAGCACAAGATGAAGCAGCTGGTTTGGCGCACTATCCGACATGACCTTGCTTCCCAATGCGTGCTGTTGAGCAACGTTTTCGATCGGCATCAGGCCCGTGTTCGCTGCTATCACGGCGCCAATTCGAATATCACTCGCGCTGGTGTCCTGATTCCGAAGTTCGTATCATTGCACGGCATACGCGTTTACAAACTCTCGGAATCGAGAGGACACCAGCAAATCCGTGATTCTGGTGTGGCTTCTGGTTCAGAAGTCCGCATGACGAATTCGCGGCAACAATGATGCGGACTTCTGAACCGCCACAACAGCCTGCTATTGGAACATGATTGTTCCGGAATCCCGTTTTCCGGGTCATGTCTCAGGAGCGACCGCGAAAATGCTCGACGATGAATGCATGGCGGTCGCGCCCTGCTGCCAACAGCACCCCGTGCGTCACCTCGCGGCGATTGTATTGGATGGCTTCCCCCGACAGCGATGACATTTTACCATTCGCTTCCTGCACGATCAAATCGGCCGCGGCAAGATCCCAGTCGCGGCTTTGACCGCCCGCAAAGGCCACGTCAAGTCTTCCATGCGCGACCCGGCACAGCCGGAGCGCCAACGAGGCGATTCGCGGATGGGGAGAAATCTCGCCGGATAAGCGGACAAGCCGTTCGATCAGTGGTTTGGGACCCGCCACGCGGGAAATGTCGATTGCAGTGCCGGACGTCGCATTAACCGGTGCGCCATTGAGCAACGTGCCTCGCCCTCGCTCGGCGAAGAAGAATTCATCGCTTGCCGGCGCAAATACCGCGGCCAATACCGGCCGCGTGCCCTCGACCAGTGCGACGCTGATGCACCAATCCTCGCGACCGGCGAGATAACCGCGAGTGCCGTCGATCGGATCGACGATCCAGACGCGTTGCTTGTCGAGACGTTGTTCGTCGTCGACGCTCTCTTCCGACAGCCAACCATAGTGCGGGGTTGCGGATCGCAGCCGGCCGGAGATCAACTCGTTGACCGCGATGTCGGCCTCGGAGACGGGCGACGAAGCACCCTTGGTCCAGTTTCTCAGATCGGTCCGGAACAGAGACAGCGCCAGTGCGCCGGCTTCACGCACGGTGTCCCTCAACAGGAGGGCGTCTCGTGTCGGCTCATTGCGTGTTGCAATCGCGGCGCTCGCGCCGTCGGAACTAGCGTCCGCCAAGCGTTAATCCTTCGATTCGCAGCGTCGGCGCATTGACGCCATAGCGAAACTCCAGATCGTTGGCTGGCATCAGCGACTTGAAGATATCGAGAAGGTGACCTGCGATCGTCACCTCGCTCACGGGGTAGGTGATCTTGCCGTTCTCGATCCAGAAGCCGGAGGCGCCGCGGCTGTAGTCACCCGTCACGCCGTTGACGCCGGAGCCGATGAGGTCGGTGACATAGAAGCCCTGGCGAATGTCGGAGATCAATTCGGCCGGAGAGTGTTCACCGGCTTCAAGATGAAGATTATAGGCGCCTGGCGACGGCGAGGAGGATACGCCACGGTGGGCGTGACCGGTCGTGACCATTCCGAGCTCGCGCGCGGTTGCACAATCCAGCAGCCATGAGGTGAGAATGCCTCCGTCGATAATCGCAAGCTCTTTGACCCTGACGCCTTCGGCGTCGAACGGCTGCGAGCGCAGTCCCCGGCGGCGCAACGGATCGTCGATGATGCGGATGTTCTTGGCGAACAGCTGCTGGCCGAGCCGATCCTTGAGAAAGCTTGTCTTGCGTGCGATCGAGGCGCCGTTGATCGCACCGACCAGGTGGCCGATTAGCGAGCCGGACACCCGCGGGTCGAACACGACCGGCACCTTGCAGGTCTCGACCTTGCGCGGATTGGCACGCGCGACCGTGCGCTCGCCGGCCGTGCGGCCGACACTTTCGGGCGAGGCGAGATCGGCGGAATGCGGCGCGGAAGTGAAATCGTAATCGCGCTCCATGGCGGTGCCTTCGCCGGATATGGCAGTCACCGAGATGCCCTGGCTCGAGCGCAAATAGGAACCATGAAAGCCGGTGCTGGTCACCAGCACCATGCCGCCGATTCCGGTCGATGCCGATGCGCCGCCGGATTTGGTGACGCCCTTGACGGCGACCGCGGCCGCCTCGGCCTCGAGCGCGCGGCGTTCGAGCTCCGCCGTCGCTGGAACGCCCGGATCAAGCAGATCCAGATCCGCGAATTCGCGCGCCAGCAGCGATGCATCGGCAAGACCGACATATTTGTCTTCGGGTGCGACGCGCGCCATCGCCACCGCGCGCTCGGCAAGCCTTGCCACACCATCGCCGCCGACGTCATTGGTCGAGACCACCGCCTGGCGCCGGCCCACAAGCACGCGCAGCCCGACGTCATCGCCTTCAGAGCGCTCCGATTCCTCGACGCGCCCGTCGCGCACCTCGACGCCCTGCGACACGCCACGTACGGCGATCGCGTCCGCCGCATCTGCGCCGGCGCGCCTTGCAGCCTCGACGAGACGCTGCGCCAGCGTACTCAACGCGGATTGATCGAAAAGATCGGAGTTGTGCGCTTTCGGCGAAAGGGACGGTGCAGCCAATGGTGAATAGATCACGAACAAAATCCCGGAAAATCAGCAAGGAACGAAAACGGACTCGGATACACCCAGCCGAACCACCAGATGTGCTCGATTCTTGGGGATTTCAAGCATTTTCGCGATACAAAACCACAGATTTTCCAGGAGCGAGAAAGGTCTCGTCAATCATGCGGACCAAGCTCTTGTCAATCATGCGAATGAATGCCGGGCCGGTGAGAACGGATTAACCAGCCTTTTTAAGCGGATTCGGACGCGGCTCTGGCAAACTGTTGCGCATCGACCGGGGAACATAATCCCGGCGTGGAGACATTGCCGTGAGGCGTCAGATAAAAAGCGGGGAAAACCCCGCAGGGTCGAGCCGTGCATTGCGGCTCGACCCTCTCTCTTTGCCGGTCAGCTTTGATGCGCACGACGTTCGCGCGGATGGCGGCGTGCGCAACGTGGAACTCCACCACGAACGTGTCGTGCTGCGCCGTGCCGTACAAGGCATGCGAATGGCGATCCAGGTTCGCGTCAGCGATTTCCGCGGCATCGCGCTTCGCGGCATCGACGACGCCCAGATGCTGGTGCTCCTTCACCGCGATCCTTCCCTGACCGTCCCCCTGTGCGTGAGTTCGGACCGCGACGAGATTGCGTCGGCATGGCAGACGTGGAGCGACATCTTCTCGCTGCCGCAACTGCCTGAAGACAAGGCATGCGAGCCGGGCGCGCGACGGCGGCGCAGCAACGTGATCTGCTCACGGCGTCCGAAATTTCTGATGCGTCGGCGCGGCGGTGGCCCGCTCGATGCGTCCAACGTGCATCGCGGCGAGCGCGAGATCATCGCGCGGAACTAGCCCTTCGTATTTTCCTCAGCCTGCGCCCATCCACGCGTCCACCAGCAGGCCCGCGAACAGCAACAGGCCGGCATCGCGATTTGACTTGAAGACGCGCAAGCATAGCGCCGGATTGTCGATCTTCAGGCGAACGATCTGCCAGGCTAGATGCGCGGCAAACGCGACAAGCCCGAGCCACGCCGGCAAGCCGCCGCCGGCAAGGGCGATCGCACACCCGATCAAAGCTACCGCAACCGCGTAGAAAGCGATGAGTGCCTGATGGGTGCGCTTGCCGAACAGCCGCGCGGTCGATTTGACGCCGATCAGTGCGTCATCTTCGGCGTCCTGATGCGCGTAGATGGTGTCGTAGCCGATCACCCAGGCGATGGATCCGGCGTAGAGAGCAAGCGCGGCGCCGTCGATCCGCCCAAGAATGACGGCAAATCCCATCAGCGCGCCCCACGAAAACGCCAGGCCGAGCACGACCTGAGGCCACCAGGTGATGCGCTTCATGAAGGGATAGACCGCGACAATGGCGAGCGAGGCGATACCGGTCGCCACCGCAAAGCGGTTGAATTGCAGGAGCACCGCCAATCCGATCAACGCCTGTACGACCAGAAAGGCGAACGCCTGCGGCACGCTCACCTGTCCCGCCGGAATGGGGCGCGAGCGCGTGCGCTCGACCATTGCGTCAAGATCGCGATCGGTAATGTCGTTCCACGTGCAGCCGGCGCCGCGCATGGTAAAGGCGCCGACGAAGAACAGCGCGATGACGATGGGTAACCGGCTCAGATCATGGGCCACCAGGGCGGCAAGCGCCGCCGACCACCAGCACGGCAGCAGCAACAGCCAGGACCCGATCGGGCGATCGAGACGGGCGAGCCGCAAATAGGGCCGCGACCATGGCGGCGCCAGCGTGTCGACCCAGTTGCCGGTCGCATCTGCAACGCGGGCCGCAGCCTCGATCATTTGGGCGCATCGTCCTCTTTACGAAGTTGCCCCGGCGCGGCGGCGCGGCTCATCGTTGCAAAGCGTTGCCGTTCAGCGTGTCGAAAGCGCCGCCCTTCTTCGCGGCGGTCGCTTCGGGGAGCGCCGTTGAAGACCCCAGCAGGTCGCTGAGCGTCGGACCCGAGGGGCCCTTTTGCATCTGCGCCGCCGCAGCACAGACTTTCTTCTGCAACGTCTCCGTGCCCTGATGGCCGCGCTTGAGTTGCTCGCTGATCTGCGGCGGAATCCCGCACCTCGTCGCGTTGGTTTCGACGTATTTCAGCATCTTGACTTCGGCTTGAGCAAAATTGCCGATCAACTTGCAAGCCTCGTCCGGGGTCGCATGCTTATCGCTGGCCGCCTTGATCAACTTGCCGCGCTTTTCCGCCTCTTCGCGCAGCGGCAGGAATTGCTTCATGCATTCATCGACGGCGCCCGTCTGCGTCGGCGGAGCCGCGAAGGGCGAGGTTCCGAACGGCGGCGCACCTCCACCCACCGGGGGGAATGCACTGGCGGGCGGTGCAGCGGCCGCGGAAGGCGCAGCTGCGTTCACCGGCGGGAATGGCGAAGCGTTGGCCGTGCCAGCCTGCCCGGGCAGCGGCGCCGGAAATGCACCTTGTGCAAAACTCTGTCCGGCACAGAGCGTAACCACCGCCATGGCGAGCGGTGCGATCAGACGGCGGATCATCAAAGCTGTTCCCTCAGGCAAGGTCCGATGCGTCTTCCCGATAGAAGAGCGACTCCGATAGGTTATTTTACGATTGCAGCCAGCCCTTAACAAGGACGTGGAATTTGGCAACAGCGCGGCGTTGAGCCGCGCCGAAATGGCCGATAACCGCGCATTTTCTCATCCTTTGGGCTAAAAGGCGCGCGGATTGGAACATTGACGATGCCGCCATTCGATTTTCGCAGACCGCGCTTGTTCGTCGCGGACGCGCTTGCGCCGGACCTGACGGTCACCCTCACGCGCGAGCAAGGCAACTATCTCGGCAGCGTCTTGCGGCTGTCCGCGGGCGAGACGATCCTGGTGTTCAACGGGCGCGACGGCGAATGGGAGGCTTCGATCTCGGGGCGCAAACGGCCCGACAGCCTTACGATCCTGACCAGCACCCGGCCGCAGGATCACCTGCGGGACCTCGCTTATGTCTTCGCGCCGCTCAAGCATGCCCGGCTCGACTATATGGTGCAGAAGGCCGTCGAAATGGGAGCTTCCTCGCTGCAGCCGGTTCTGACGCGTTTCACGCAAGTTTCGAGGGTCAATTGCGATCGAATGCGGGCCAATGTCATCGAGGCGGCCGAGCAATGCGGCATCCTGTCTATCGCCGAGGTCGCAGAGCCCCTGCCGCTCGATCGCTATTTGGCTGCGCGCAACGCCCGCCGCCTGCTGATTTTCTGTGACGAGGCAGCGGAGCTCACGGGCCCATTGCGAGCGCTGGAAGGCAGACAAGCCCTCTCCGACGGGATCGATGTCGTGGTCGGGCCCGAAGGGGGCTTTGCCGAGGAAGAGCGCGCCCTGCTGCTGCGGCAGCCCCGAACGTTGCAGCTTTCGCTGGGGCCGCGAATTCTCCGCGCCGACACCGCCGCGGTCGCCGCCCTTGCCTTGGTGCAGGCCGCTTTGGGCGACTGGGCCGCCGGCGGATGAGGTCGACGGCTACCGCTCTGCCGTCTTCGCAGCAGCCGTCCCGGCACGACTGTCTTGGCCGGGTGTTAAGACACTTAGGCGATCCAGGTCGAAACACCGCCTCAGGCGTGCTAAGGGCTGCGCCGGGTTGGACGAAAAAGGTATTTTTGCGCCGGGGTCAAGGCCAGATCCCGAGAAGACACCTTTAATCAATGACTTACACATATTCTCGGACTAAGAAGCCTTAGCTAGGCCTTAAACGTGAGAGCCCCGTTTTCGGGGGATTTGGACTTTGAGATGACCGTGAAGGGCACTAGTGCCGCCGATTTGAAGTTCGTGCACCGATTGCGGCGAGCCCGCATCAGGAACTTCAAATCGATAAGCGGCACTAGATTGATAAGTTTGCTAGTGCCCATGACTTTCCGAAGTTCGTGAAAAGGTGGACGCTGCGATGGAGCACGAACTTCGGAAAGTGGGCACTGCTGCGACCGGATCCGCCGCGTGGGCGGACGCGCTGCTATTGTCGTTCGCCAAGGCCGGTTACACCCTGGCCGAGCCGGCGATTCTGCAGCCTGCCGAGCCGTTTCTCGATCTGTCGGGCGAGGACATCCGCAAAAGCCTTTATCTGACCACCGACGCCAGCGGCGAGGAGCTGTGCCTGCGGCCCGACCTGACGATTCCGGTCGCGCGCGACTACCTCGCTTCCGGCAACGCCGGCAAGCCGGCTGGTTTCAGCTATCTTGGTTCGGTCTTCCGCTATCGTGGCGGCCAGCCGAGCGAATTCCTGCAGGCGGGCATCGAATCGTTTGGCCGGCTCGATCGCGCGGCGGCGGATGCGGAAATGCTGGCACTGGCACTTCAGGCCACCAGCGCCTTCGGTGTGTGCGATGTCGAAATTCGTACCGGCGACGTGGCCCTGTTTATCTCCCTGATCGATGCCCTCGACCTTTATCCTGTCTGGCGGCGCCGGCTGATCAAGGATTTCAACCGCAAGATCAGCCTGGAGCAGGATCTCGAGCGGCTCGCGCTCGCAACCGCGTCGACCCGCAACGAATATGAGGGCGTGCTTGCGGCACTCGCCGGCTCCGACCGCAAGGCGGCCCTGGCGCTGGTGACCGACTTGATGTCGATTGCCGGGACGACCAATGTCGGCGGGCGCACGGTCGCGGAAATCGCCGACCGCTTCCTCGAACAGTCGACGCTCAAAGGCGGGGCGTTGCCGCGCGATGCACTTGAACTGATCAAGCGCTTCCTCGCGATCTCGGGCGATCCCAATGATTCGATCGCGCGGTTGCGGGCGTTGGCTGCGGACGCCAAGCTCGACATCACCGCCGCGATCGATGCGTTCGAAAGCCGTGTCGGTTTGATGGCCGCGCGCGGCGTCGATATCCGATCGACGCGCTTCTCCACCTCGTTTGGCCGCGGCCTCGACTATTACACGGGTTTCGAGTTCGAACTACATGCCAGGGATGGCGGCACCGAGCCGCTGGTAGCGGGCGGACGCTATGACGGGTTGATGACCCGGCTCGGTTCAAGAACGCCAATCCCGGCCGTCGGATTTTCGGTCTGGGTCGAAACCCTGACCCAGCTAGGCGGCAAATCTTCCGCCAGCCGCAGCGGCGGGAGGGCGTCATGACGACACCTTTCGTGCTTGCGGTGCCTTCGAAGGGCCGTTTGCAGGAAAACGCCGAAGCGTTCTTCACGCGAGCGGGGCTTGCGCTGAGCAAGCCGCGCGGCGCACGCGAATATCGCGGCTCGATTTCCGGGCTCGACAATGTCGAGATCGCCTACCTCTCGGCAAGCGAGATCGCATCCCAGCTCGCGCGCGGCGCAATCCATCTCGGCGTCACCGGCGAGGATCTGGTGCGCGAGAGCATCGCCGATGCCGAGATGCGCGTCCTTTTGATCGACAATCTCGGCTTTGGCAGCGCCAATGTCGTGGTGGCCGTTCCGCAGGCGTGGATCGACGTCCGCACCATGGCCGATCTTGACGATGTCACTACCGGCTTCCGGGCACAACATAACCGGCGGATGCGGGTGGCAACCAAATACATCAACCTGACCCGAACGTTCTTCGCCTCGCACGGCATCGTCGACTACCGCATCGTCGAAAGTGCGGGCGCCACCGAAGGCGCGCCAGCGGCAGGCACCGCGGAGATGATCGTCGACATCACGACCACGGGGGCGACGTTGACCGCCAACGGGTTGAAGGTGCTTGACGACGGCGTAATCCTTCGCAGTCAGGCCAACCTTGTGGCCTCGCGCGAGGCCGACTGGTCGAACGAGGCGCAGGAGACCGCACGCGTCATTCTGGACCACATCGCCGCCCGCGCCCGCGCCAGCAAGTACCGGGAAGTCCGCACCCGCTTCGCAGGCTGCGACGCGGCGCTGCTGACCGAGGCCCACAAGCGCTTTGGCGTGGTGTCACCGTTTGGCGGCCCGACCTCCTCGGGCATGGTGACGCTGCATTGTCCGCCGGCGCAGCTTTATGCGCTCGGCAGCTTCCTGAGGGACCACGGCGCGGAGACGGTTTCGGTAGCCTCTCTGGACTACGTGCTTGACCGCGAAAATCCGCTGTTCGCCAGGCTGGAGGCGTTCCTGCGGCGTTAAGGCGAAGCGTCGCTGCAGCGGTGGACGCGCATTGACATTCGCTACCGCAAAACTGGCCGCCTTGACCGGATGCGAATGTTGCAATCGAACCGTTCGCCCGTGGCGACATTCGACCTCGATTGTCATATGTTGCCCATCCGGATGGTTGGAACCTGATCGATGATGCTGGGTACGGATGTTTCGAGCCTGTCGACGACCGCGGCGAACGCTGCGGCGCAGGGGCTGTCGATTGTCGTACCCCTTTACAACGAGGGAGCGGGGCTTTCCTCGCTGCATCAGCGGCTTTGCGCCCTGGCCCGGACGCTGCGAAACCGTTATCGCCTCGCCAGCGAGGTCGTCTATGTCGACGACGGCAGTGCGGATGCGACGCTTGCCATCGCGCGCGGACTTGCCCCGGAGGCGCTCGACATCCAGGTGGTGTCGCTGTCGCGGAATTTCGGCAAGGAAGCGGCGCTGATGGCGGGACTGGACCATGCCAGGCGCGGTGCCGTGCTGTTCATGGATGGCGACGGCCAGCACCCGCCGGCCCTGGTGGAGCAATTGGTCGGTCACTGGATCGATGACGGCTACGACGTGGTCTATACGGCCAAGGCGCATCGCGACAACGAACCGCTGCTGCGGCGGCTTGCCGTGCGTGGTTTCTATTCGCTGATCAACTGGGGCGCGCGGCAGAAGATCCCGGAGGATGCCGGCGATTTTCGTTTGCTGTCGCCACGCGCAGCCGCGGCGTTGCGGCAGCTTCCCGAGCGCAATCGTTTCTTCAAGGGCCTTGCAAGCTGGATCGGCTTCCGCCAGATCCGCGTCGGCTACGAACCCGGGCCGCGCGCGCACGGTATCACCACCTTCAGCGCGAGCCGGCTGGTTGGGCTTTCGATCGAAGGCCTGACCTCCTTCTCCGTTGCACCGCTGCGTTTTGCGAGCCTGCTTGGCGTGTTGCTTGCCACCGCGGCCTTTCTGTTCGGGCTTTCGATCCTGTGGGAAACCTGGACGACCGGCAAATCGGTCCCCGGCTATCCCTCGCTCGTGGTCGGCCTGATGACGATCGGCGGCGTGCAACTGATCATGATCGGCATCGTCGGGGAATATATCGGCAAGATCCTTTCAGAGCTGAAGGCGCGTCCGATCTATTTCGTCGCCGAGCACAGCGAGAAACAGGCCGAGGCGAACGCCGAAACCGCGGCCAGCGAGCGGACCGCGGCCGAATGAACGACGCCCGCCTCTAAATGGCAGCGAACGTAACACGCATCTGGCTGTGTGCCGACGATTACGGAATCAGCCCCGGCGTCAACCGCGCGATCCGCGACCTGATCGAGCGCGGCCGTCTCAATGCAACGTCGGCCATGGTGGTCGGCCCCGCCATCGGCCGTGACGAAGTAAGCGCGTTGAAGGCGGCAGCCGCAAACAGCCCGCGCTTCGCCATCGGGCTGCATGCGACGCTCACGGCGCCATTTCGGCCCTTGACGATGCATTTCCGGCCGATCGACGGCGGCATGTTCCTGCCGTTTGCGAAGCTCTTGCGCACGGGCCTGACGGCAAGGCTCGATCCTGAACTCGTCCGCACCGAACTTCTGGTGCAATTGGCGAGCTTCGGCGACCTGTTCGGTCGCGCTCCGGATTTCGTCGACGGCCACCAGCACGCGCAGCTTTTTCCGGGCGTGCGCGACGCCTTTGTTGCGGCGGTCAAACAGGCCGCGCCGAAGGCCTGGGTTCGCCAGTGCGGGCGCAATCAACCCTTCCTCGATCGCCTCCGCACGCCCAAGGCGTTGTTCCTCGACCTGTTGAGCACGCAATTCCGCCGCCGCGCAGCGCGCGCCGAGCTGGCGTTCAATCCGAGCTTCGCGGGCGCCTACGATTTCTCCGGAGCGCCCGATTTCGGCTCGCTGATGCAACGATTTCTTCAAGGCGTGTCCGATGGCGGCGTGATCATGTGTCATCCGGGCTTGGTCGATGACGTCCTGATCAGCCTCGATCCGCTGACAGTGCAGCGCGAACGCGAATACGCTTTTCTCGGCGGCGAGCAATTTGCCTCCATGCTGGCAGCGAACAAAGTCACCCTGGGCTGAATCCTTGGTGGCGCGGAGGCGCATTTTTCGGCTCCGATCAATCATTTGCATCGCCTTCAGGCCGGCCAGGGACGGATCTTTGCCCCTACCTAAATTTAATTTGCGCACCACTACTGGTGATGAAAACCGCGCATACATTTGAGCCCACGCTCGGCCCAAGCGAGGGAGAAGCTCCATGACACCGCAAGAACGCCAATTGGTGGACGACCTGTTCGACCGGCTTTCGAAAATGGAAGCCGCGCCGCGCGATCCGCAGGCCACCGCCGCAATCGCCGAAGGATTGCGCAGGGCACCCGGTGCGGTTTACGCGCTGGTGCAAACGGTTCTGGTGCAGGACGAAGCGCTCCGGCGCGCGAACGACCGCATCCAGGAACTGGAGGCGTCAGATGAGCCCCGACAGGAACAGAGCGGCGGATTCCTCGACACGATGCGCGACACCATCTTCGGTCAAAATCAGTCGCGCGGTTCGGTGCCGAATGTGCGGCCGCCGGAAACCGGCAGCCGTCCGGTCTGGAACAGCGGCCAGGCCATGCAGCAAGCCGGATATTCCGGACGCTATGACCAGCCTTCCTATGGGCAACCCTATGCCGGGGCGCAGCCCGGCGCTGGCGGCGGCTCGTTTCTGGGCACTGCGGCCGCGGCGGCGGCCGGAGTGGTCGGGGGTTCGCTCTTGCTCAACAGCATCCGCTCGATGATGGGAGGCGGCCATCAGGGCTTTGGCGACGCCGGCACCATGACCGACCGGGGTTCTTCGGGACAAAATCCATGGACCGACCAATCGGGAAGCGGCCTTTCCCGGGACGCCGGGATCAACGACATCGGCTCGTCGAAAGATCGGAACGAGGACAATTCAGGCGCGGGACTCTTCGATTCCGCCTCTACGGATGATAGCGACGACATGGATCTGGACTCCGACGATTTCGGCGGTGACGGCGACAGCGATTTCGCATAGTCGATTCTTCAGGCCATGAAAAAAACGGCCGCCCTGAATCGGCGGCCGTTTTTGATTTCCGGCCGGGCGGTCGGTCAGATCACGACCACCCTGGTGCCGACATTGACGCGGCCGTAGAGGTCGATCACGTCCTCATTGCGCATCCTGATACAGCCCGACGATACATTGGTGCCGATCGTCCAGGGTTCGTTGGAACCGTGAATGCGATAGAGCGATGAGCCGAGATACATCGCGCGGGCGCCGAGCGGGTTTTCCGGGCCACCCTCCATGTGCCGCGGCAGGTCCGGCCGCCGCGCCAGCATTTCCGCCGGCGGCGTCCAATCCGGCCATTCCCGTTTGGCGGAAATTTGCTTGACGCCCGACCAGGTGAAACCGGGGCGGCCAACACCGATGCCGTAACGCATCGCGGTGCCGTTGCCCTGCACCAGATAGAGAAACTTGTTCGGCGTATCGACCACGATCGTGCCCGGGCTTTCCTTGCCGTGATATTCAACGATTTGCTTCTCGTATCTCGGATCGAACGCGGGATGCGCGGGCTCGCCGAGATATTGCGGGCCATATTGCGGGCTCATGCCCTGCTGTGGGCCCCATGGCATCACCAGCATGCGCTGCCCCTGATAAGACGGTTGCGATTCATGGGCCGGCTGCTGATAGCGACCGCCTTGACCTTGTCTGTCACCGAACAGGAACTCGATGAAACCGCCACCCAGATTCGAACGTTGCGTCGAGGCTGTCCGGACCGGCGCAAACAGCGGCCTCGTCTCGGCCTG
>Ga0207663_10000349_pt1 | contig 20080 bp, 18 predicted proteins | sample LARL53metaG_FD_184346 | JGI IMG/M metagenome (GOLD analysis project Ga0207663, IMG submission 184346) | Corn, switchgrass and miscanthus rhizosphere microbial communities from Kellogg Biological Station, Michigan, USA - LAR L5-3 metaG... | ecosystem: Host-associated > Plants > Roots >...
TCCCGAAGGGCTCGCCGTTGATCAGGATGGGAACGCCCAGGAATGTCTTCATCGGCGGGTGCTCGGGGGGGAAGCCGTAGGAGCGAGGGTGCTCTTCGACATCTTTCAGGCGCAAGGGCACCGGCTCGTCGATCAGCACCCCGAGCACGCCCCGCCCACGCGGCAGCGTGCCAATCGCCGTATGCGTGGCTTTGTCGATACCTCGGGTGATGAAGCGGAGGAGCTCACTGGCATCCTCGTTGAGCACACCCAGGGCGGCGTAGCGGGCTTCGGTCAACTCCTGCGCGGCGTCCAGCACGCGGTCGAGCACCACGTCGAGGTCGAGCTCTGTGAGCACGCTGCGAGCGACCTCTAGAATCCGCTGTGCCGCTCGGTCCATCGACAGTCCCATCCGTTGCGATTCGCACACGCCAGCGTCGGCGTAAACGCGCCTCGCGTGCTGTGTTGGTTCCAGCTTATTGAACCACTTTGCCCAGGTTTGGCCGGGGAGTTCTGCGCCCCGTCACCCGTGCTGAGTTCGGTCATGCCACCAAGCGCTCCGTAGTTGCTCCAGCGAGAAGCGGCGGACGGCAGCGGAGGCACCCGCTCCCCCGGCGAGCAAGGCTTGTTGCATCGTGTTCAGCCAAGCCTCCCAGCAGCCGGTAGCGACCGCGGCGCCAGCGGCACCCGAGCTTGTACGGCTGCGGGATGGCTCGCGTGTTGTCGTGCGGCCCGTCAGAACACAGGATGAGCCGGCTTTGCGCTCGTTCCTTGCTGATCTTTGCGCGCAGGCACGCTATCTGCGGTTCTTCACCGGCGCGGCTGACGTGGCGAGCGCCGCACACTTGGCGGCGGCGACGGGCCCTGACCGTTACGGTCTGCTCGCCCACGATGAGACTGGTGTGCTCGTCGGTCATGCTCTCTATGTCCAGCTCGATGACACGCGCGCGGAAGTCGCGGTTGAGGTCGCCGATCATCTGCACGATCGGGGCCTTGGGACGATCCTCATCGAGCGCCTGGCAAGCGTGGCGGAAGAGCACGGCATCACCCGGCTCGTAGCCGAGGTGCTTCCTCAGAACCGTGCGATGCTGACCGTCTTCCGCGACGGCTTCGACGCCCGTGTCGCCATGCGCGACGGCTCGGATGCGGTCGCGTTCCCCACCTCGGCGTGGCGCAAGGCACGCGAGCGCTTCCCCGAACACAGGTAGAAGGCCGGTCGCTGGCGTGCGGCCGAGCTGGATGTCATCCCGTGAGACCGCGGGCGCGGGACGCCGAGAACGCGCACTCACGAGGGGGAGAGTACGGATCCCCGGCGAGCGGTCTCAGGCGTTGACGAGCCCGCGCTCGAGCGCGTAGCCGACGAGCTCTGAGCGGGTGGTGAGCCTGAGCTTCTGCTGGATGTGCGAACGGTGGGTCTCGACGGTACGCACTGACAGGTAGAGCTGCTCCGCGATCTCGGTGTTGGTGTGTCCCCGTGCGATCAGCGTGAGCACTTCGACCTCGCGGTCTGAGAGATTGTCGGGTGCGCCGGCTGGCGGCTCGGCGGCGATCCTGGCTCCAAGGCGAGGGTTCAGGTAGCTCTCCCCGGCTGCGGCGTTTCGGACAGCCTCGACGAGCTCGTGCTCGGCGGCATCCTTGAGCACGTAGCCGAGTGCGCCGGCGGCGAGAGCTTCACGGGCGAAAGCCGGCTCTGTCTGCATCGTGAGCACGACGATCTGCGTGTCGGGGGACTCCTCGCGGATAAGCGGGATCGACTCGATGCTCAGCTCGCCGCCCATGTTCAGGTCGAGCACGAGCACTCGGGGATGGTGCCCACGCACGTAGCGCCGCGCGTTATCGACGTCGCTGGCCTGCGCCACGACCTCGAAGTCCGGCTCATTGTCTAGCAGCAGCTGCAGTCCGCTGCGCACGACCGTGTGATCGTCGGCGAGCACGATGCGGATCGTCGTAGCGGAATCCTCACCGTCTCCGGCGTTCTCAGGCGATGAGGTGTCAGACTCGCTCATAGTCGTGACGGTATCGAGTTCGCGGCCTGCTCGTGAGGAGGGCCGCTCGTGCGCTTGCAGGGACATACGAGGGCCTATCAGACCCCGGAGTGGGTCTCTACGGGCTCGTCTGCGTCCTCGGGATCTGCAGACTGTTCCTTCTCGGTTGTCTCTGCGAGTAGGTTGCGGGGCAGTACGAGCAGTGAGCAGCGCCCGTGGCGCTCCAGATAGCTTGAGGTGCTGCCGAGCATCATCCGCTTCATCGGGCCGTAGCCGCGTGAACCGACGATGAGCAGATCGACCGTGTTGGCGAACGCTGCGAGCTCCTCGCCAGCGAAGCCGCATACAGCGTGCCCGTGCACTCCGTCGGGCAGCCCTTTCATGCGGCCGTCGGCCTCCTGAAGCATCACGTCGAGGCTCTCCCCTGTGACGGGCGGGAGGATGCCAGTGTATCCGTAGGTGGGGAGCATGACCACTTCGAGGGCCTCGACACTGGCCCTGTTGGACTGTGCGAGCTCGCGGGCTGTTTGGAGCGCGAGCTTGCTCTCGCGTGAACTGTCGTATCCCACACCGATCTTCCCCAGCGGCTTGGGGTGCTCGGCGTAGCCGAGTGAGGCGATCGCGATTGCGCAGGGGGCGCCGTTCAGTGCGTTGCGCGTGTCGTCGCCGAGCATCGCGCGGCCAAGGACGCCCCGGCCGCAGGAGCCGACGACCAGCAGGTCGGCGTGCTGTTCTTCGGCCTGTTGGTGAAGTCCGCGGCCTGCGCTCATCGCTACGAAGCTGACGAGCTCGGCATTGACTTCGCCGGCGGCACGCTCCTGTTCGAGCAGCTTCGCGGACGCCTCGCGCTCCTCGCGGAGCAGGCCGGGGGCGATGGCGTGCGAGGGGTGCAGGGGGCCGCTGTGCACGTGAGCGAGCGTCAGCTTCCCGTTGGGGTCGATGAGACGAGAAGCGAGGGCGATGGCGTCGCGGCCACCGGGCCTGCCGTCCACTCCCACGAGCACGTTGTTGAACATCGGAAGTCTCCTTTGTTAGGTCTCGCTCAAGCTAAATCCGGCTAGTACCTGGATCATCCGAAGACACCACCGCCCCCGGCGTGGGTTTCTACGGGCCCCACGATCACGACGGGACTGGTGGACACGTTCAGCATCCCGCAGCTGATGAGGCTGATCGCAAGCGGTCGCCTGGACCCGTCGCTGTTCGCTACGCACCGCTTCGCGCTCGGCGAGATGATGGCCGCCTGCGATACGTTCGCCGACGCCGCGAACACCAATGCCCTGAAGGTCGTCCTGCAGGGCGCGAACGGCACCCGCCAGACGACGCAGACGGAGATGAACCGGAGCGCGACGCCCGCGTGAGCCAGCTAGCTGGCACCCTCCGTGGTAAGTACGGATACCCGGAACCAGCTGGGAACAGTAGGCTGCCCGGCGAGATGCTGGGCAGGCCAATCCGAGGAGGCTCATCGTGAACCCTGTGAGCGTTATGGGCGCGATCTTCAACCTGAACCACCCCGCGCACGTCGTGGAATGGCACTTCATCCAGCTATCGGTCGCGAACGTCGTCGCGATCGGCCTGATGATCCTCGTGTTCGTCCTGGCGATCGTGCTGCCATTCCCCGGCGCAGCGCGACGGCGCAGCGGAGCATCATCGTGAGCGCCACCGAGACCCCCACCTCCTCTTGGACAGGTCGTGTTCGTGAGGCTGCCGTCGAGGCGCTGCCACCGGAGAAGCTGCTGCCCGACAAGCAGCCGACCTACGTGGCTTCCTGGATCTACGTGTTCGGGGTCGCAAGCATCGCCTCGCTGGTGGTAATCATCGCCTCCGGCTGCATCCTTGCGCTGAAGGGTCCCGCGTGGTGGCACTACACCGGCGTCGGGCACTTCTTCAACAGCATTCACCTGTGGGCGGTTGAGCTGTTCTTCTTCGTGATGGTCGTCCACCTTTGGGGCAAGTATTGGATGGCGGCGTGGCGCGGGGGACGCACCCGTGTTTGGATCACCGGGGCGATCATCTTCCTCGTTGCGGTGCCGACCGCTTTGACCGGGTATGTCTCTCAGCAGAACTTCGACGCGCAGTGGATCTCAACACAGGCCAAGGACGGGTTGAACTCCGTCGGGGTCGGAGCTTTCTTTAACGTCACGAACTTCGGGCAGATGTATAGCTACCACGTGCTGTTGCTGCCCGCCGCCGTGGTTGCGCTGGTCGTCGCGCATGTGCTGCTGGTGCGCCGCCACGGCGTCGTGCCGCCATTCGAGCTCGAGGACCGCAGAGCTTCAGGAGCCTCGACGACCCCCGCGAATGCCATGCCAAGCTCTGCTGTGCAGGGCTCGGGCCCTGGCAGCGATGGAGCGATGTCGTGAGCGTACGCGGCCGGCTGCGCCCCCGTGATGACACGGGTCCTTGGCGGGGTGCTTATGCCCCATACGATCTGGTCAAGGAGCTGTGTATCGCGATCGGTGTGATCGCGCTGCTCGCGGTCCTGTTGACCGTGCTGTTCTCCTCGCCGGATGACAAGCCGAGCACGATCGCGCAGTGGTCGCGCGAAATGCCGGTGAACTTCACCGCTGCCGCTGCTAAGGAGCTCGCAGGGACGAGCGACACCGCAGGTTACGGGCCGCCCTACAACCACAATGGGGAAGGTCAGCACGCGGCCTTTCTCTATCCGCAGAAATGGCTGGGCGTCAGTCATCCGATCAACACGGCCAACGACTTCGTGATCGACCCGCTCAAGACGGTTCCGGACAATCCCGCGCTGGCAAGCGCCATCGCGCAGTTCCAGGCGGCACCCGAAAAGACGCAGAAGGCCTGGTCGGAAGCCTACGCCAAGCCGCTTGAAGAATACGAAACGGCACTGGAAGAAAAGAAGACGCCGGCCAAGACGGTGTCGCTCAATCCGACGACCGGTGCGGTGACGGTCCAGGCGAGCGGCGCGGGCCCGGTCGGAACAATGATGAGCGGGCTGTTGGCGCTCGCCAAGAGCGGCGGCCTGGACGGAAGCTTGCTGACCAGCAGACAATTTTTCCAGACCGACTACACCAAGCCGCTGCTGTTCATGGCCGATGGCGGTCTGCTCTCTGAACGCGCTGAAGCCCAGCACCTGCTCGGCGAGCAGTGGGGCATGATGAATGAGACCGGCAGCTACCCCGGCCAGGTGTGGCTGTGGCTCTACACCCTCTGGTATCAGGTCGAACCCTTTAAGTCCTCTGAAAACGCGGACATCCTCGTGATGCTCGTGATGGGTGTGCTCAGCCTCGCGTTCATCTGCATCCCGTTCATTCCCGGGGTGCGCAGCCTCCCACGCCGCGTCCCCGTCTATAAGCTGATCTGGAAAGAGCACTACCGCTCCCAGCAGAGCTTGTAGGACGAACGCTTTCTAACCCACTGGTTTGGGTGACGGCAGAGGAGTAACTCGCTTGGGCGCTGTGAGATCGGAGACAACCCGAGCTTCAGCTCACCGTGTAGCGCACCGGCACCTCATGCTTGGACTGCTTGGGCGGGCGCTTGTACTTGCGCCGCTGTCGCGCGGGGAGCTTCACCTTCTTGGCCTTGTCGGGGTGCTCGTAGGGGACCAGGGAGAGCAGGTGGCTGATGAGGTTCAGCCGGGCGGTGCGCTTATCGTCGGCCTCGACCACATGCCACGGGCTGTGGTCGGTGTCGGTACGCGCGAACATGCGGTCCTTCGCCTCGGCGTAGTCGACCCAGCGGGCGCGAGCCTGCAGGTCGGTGGGGCTGAACTTCCAACGCTTGCGCGGGTCAGTCAGGCGCTTCTCAAAACGGCGCTCCTGCTCTTCGTCTGAGACCGACAGCCAATACTTTATGAGCGTGATCCCTTCGTTCTGAAGCGACTGCTCAAACTGCGGGCAGAAGCGCAGGAACTCCTCATACTCCTCCGGGGTGCAATAGCCCATCACGTGCTCGACGCCCGCCCGGTTGTACCAGCTGCGATTGAACAGGGCGATCTCTCCGGCGGGCGGCAGATGGGCTGCATAACGCGCGAAGTACCACTGCGTGCGCTCGCGCTCGTCGGGAGCGGGCAGTGCCACGATGCGGCAGGTGCGCGGGTTCAGGTAGGCCGTGATCCGCTTGATCGCACCATCCTTGCCGGCCGTATCGCGCCCCTCGAAGAGGACCACCAGCCGGCGGCGCTGAGCGACGATCCACTCCTGCATGTAGACGAGCTCGGTCTGCAGGCGCAGCAACTCCTTCTCGTACTGCTTGCTGCTCAACTGTTGCGGCGCCGCCACCGCTCGCATCCTCGCACCTCTGGCCAGGCGTAGAGTCTGAGCCGTGATCGACGACGCGACCGTGACAGACCCGCCGGTGGTCCTGTCGGGTGAGCAACTGCGCGCGTTGGACGCCTACTGGCGGGCCGCGAACTACCTGTCGGTCGGCCAGATATATCTGCTCGACAATCCGCTGTTGCGCGAGCCGCTTGCGATCCAGCACGTAAAGCCGCGTCTGCTCGGGCATTGGGGCACGACACCTGGCTTGAACTTCCTCTACGCGCACATGAACCGGGTGATCCGCGAGCAGGATCTGAATGCCCTCTATGTCGTGGGCCCTGGCCACGGTGGTCCGGGGGTTCTCGCGAACGTGTATCTCGAGGGCACCTACAGCGAGGTCTACCCTCACATCGGTCGTGACGAGGAGGGCCTGCGCAGGCTGTTTCGCCAGTTCTCCTTCCCTGGCGGTATCCCAAGTCACGTGGCGCCGGAGACGCCGGGGTCGATCCACGAGGGCGGCGAGCTCGGCTACTCCCTCGCGCACGCCTACGGGGCCGCGTTCGATAACCCCGACCTGCTGGTTTGCTGCGTGGTCGGCGACGGCGAGGCAGAGACGGGCCCGTTGGCGACGAGCTGGCACTCCAACAAGTTCTTGAACCCGGCCCGCGACGGCGCCGTGCTCCCGGTCCTGCATCTGAACGGCTACAAGATCGCCAACCCCACGGTGCTGGCGCGCATCCCCGAGACGGAGCTGCGGTCTCTGATGGAGGGCTACGGGCACGCGCCGCGCTTCGTCGAGGGCGATGATCCGCGGGTGATGCACCAGCTGATGGCTGCGACCTTGGATGAGGTCACGGCGGAGATCGCGGAGATCCAGCGTCGCGCCCGCAATGGAGACCCCACCCACCCGTCCGAGCGTCCGCGCTGGCCGATGATCGTGCTGCGCACCCCCAAGGGTTGGACCGGCCCGAAGGTGGTCGACGGGCTGCCGGCGGAGGGATCGTTTCGCTCCCATCAAGTTCCGCTTGCCGACCTGGCCGGCAACCCGGAGCATCTGCACCAGCTCGAGGAGTGGCTTCGCTCCTATCGTCCCGAGGAGCTGTTTGACGAGGATGGCGCGCTACGGGCTGAGCTGGCGGCGCTCGCGCCCGAGAGTGAGCGGCGCATGGGCGCGAACCCGCACGCCAACGGTGGTGCGCTGCTGCGCGATCTCGAGCTGCCTGACTTCCGTGACTACGCCGTCGAGGTGCCGGCGCCGACGGCGAGCATCAGCGAGCCCACGCGGGTGCTCGGCGCGTTCCTGCGCGATGCGATCGTTGCAAACCCGGCGAACCTGCGCATCATGGGTCCTGACGAGACGGCATCTAACCGCCTGGGCGCCGTGTTCGAGGTCACTAACCGCGCGTGGGACGCTGAACATCTGGACGGCGACGATCACCTCGCGCCCGACGGGCGGGTGATGGAGGTCTTGAGCGAGCATCTCTGCCAGGGCTGGCTGGAGGGCTACTTGTTGACTGGTCGGCATGGTCTGCTGAACAGTTACGAGGCGTTCATCCACATCGTGGACTCGATGTTCAACCAGCACGCGAAGTGGTTGAAGGTGACTCGCGGCATCCCGTGGCGCGCGCCGGTGGCAGCGCTGAACTATCTGCTCTCCTCACACGTGTGGCGCCAGGACCACAACGGGTTCTCCCACCAGGACCCAGGGTTCATCGACCACGTGGTTAACAAGAAGGCGGAGGTCGTGCGCGTGTACCTGCCGCCGGATGCCAACTGTCTGCTGTCGGTTGCCGATCACTGCCTGCGCAGCCGCGACTACGTGAATGTGATCGTCGCCGGCAAGCAGCCGGCGCTCAACTACCTGACGATGGACGAGGCGGTCGCGCACTGCACGCGCGGGGTCGGCATGTGGGATTGGGCGTGCAGCGACGGTGAGCAGGAGCCGGATGTGGTGCTCGGCTGCGCCGGGGACACCCCGACCCTTGAGAGCGTCGCGGCAGTGGCGATCCTCCGCGAGCGTCTACCTGAGTTGAAGGTGAGGCTTGTGAATGTCGTTGATCTGATGCGCCTGGAGCCCGACACCGAGCATCCCCACGGACTGCCCGACGCGGAGTTCGACGCGCTGTTTACGACCACCCGGCCGGTGATCTTCGCCTACCACGGCTACCCGTGGCTGATCCACCGTCTCACCTACAAGCGCACCAACCACGCCAACTTCCACGTCCGTGGCTACAAGGAGGAGGGCACCACCACGACGCCGTTTGACATGGTGATGCTCAACGACCTGGACCGCTTCCATCTCGTGATGGATGTGATCGACCGTGCCCCCGGCCTGGCTGAGCACGCGGCGCACATACGCCAGGAGATGGTCGACGAGCGGCTACGCCACAGGGCTTACACACGCAAGCACGGACAAGACCCGCCCGATGTCACAGACTGGTGTTGGCCCGGCTCGAACGAGGCTCGATCAACATAGGCGCGGCAATGCGGGTCCTAGTCGTCAACGCCGGCTCAAGCAGCCTCAAGCTCACGCTGCTCGACGAAGGAGACACGACGCTCGCCTCGCGGGAGCTCGACGCTCCTCGCGCGCAGGTGGACCCGGACCAGCTCCGAGCCGCACTCGACACGGTGCTGCGCGAAGCGGATGCGGTTGGACACCGCATTGTTCACGGAGGCGAGCGCTTCCGCAAGGCGGTGAGGATCGACGCCGATGTGGAGGCGGCGATGCGCGAGCTGAGCGACCTCGCTCCGCTTCATCAGGCCAAGTCGCTCACAGCACTCGATGCCGTCACGGCGGCGCTGCCGCGGCTGCCTGCGGTCGCTTGCTTTGACACGGCTTTCCATGCGACGCTGCCGCCACCCGCTTCGACCTACGCCTTGCCCGCGGAGTGGCGGGAGCGCTGGGGGCTGCGCCGCTACGGCTTTCACGGCCTCTCGCACGCGTGGGTCGCCCGACGCACACCCGAGCTGCTCGAACGGGACGCCTCGGGGCTGCGGATCGTCAGCTGCCACCTCGGTGCAGGAGCTTCGCTGTGCGCGATCAAAGACGGCCGCTCGCTCGACACGACAATGGGTTTCACCCCGCTTGAGGGCCTGGTGATGGCGACTCGCTCGGGCAGCGTCGATCCGGGGATGCTGCTGTGGCTGGCAGAGCACAAGCGGCTGTCCGCGGCGGAACTGGCGGACGCGCTGGAGCACCGCTCGGGGATGCTCGGCCTGGCGGGCAACGCCGACATGCGTGAGATCGTCGCCGGTGCTTGTGCAGGTGAGCCCGCGCCGCGCCTGGCCTTGGATGTGTATGTCCATCGGCTGCGCGCGGGAATCGCCTCGATGGCTGCCGCGCTCGATGGTCTGGACGCGCTTGTGTTCACCGGCGGCGTCGGCGAGCACTCGATGGAAATACGCGCACGGGCGGCGGCCGGGCTCGCGTTCCTCGGCGTGGCAGTCGATAGCGCTCGCAACGCGCAGTCACAAACCGACCGTGAGATTGGAGCCCAGGGCGCGCGAGTTCGCACGCTGGTCCTTACCGCCCGGGAGGACATCGAGATCGCACGGCAAGTCAGGACTGTGCTGGGAGGCCAGTCTCGCGAGCAGGCATGACCTCGCTTTCGCGACGGATGAGTCGCTCGACTCCGAGGGTGCAGACGGCGAGACTGACCAGCGCAGCGGCGACGATCGCGGTCGCGGCGTCGGGCGAGAGAACATGCTCTGAGAGCCCGAGTGAGGCGATCGCGGCCGGCACGCCCAGCTGAGCGCTGGCGGTGAGGCCCGCAGCCGCTGGCCTGCGCAGGAGCCCTACGGCGATGAGGTGGATCGCTACGTTCAAGGCCAGCAGGCTGCCTGCGAGAGCGAGCATCGAGGGGTGATTCAGGAGACCAGCGAGGTCGAGCTGCGCGCCGAGGACGACAAAGTAGAGCGGGATGAAGAACCCGTCGGCGATGCCGCGCATCTGCGTGGAGAGGCGTTTGGGTCCGCCGATCACCGCGACCATCAGCCCGGCTGCGAACCCGGCGATCAAGATGCTCGTGCCGCCCTTCTGCGCGATCCAGGCGAGCAGGAACAGGACGAGCAGCGACAGGCGTAGGTCTAGTGCCCAGTGGCGTTGCTTTGAGAGCTGGCGCACTGGATGAACCCAGCCGCGGAGGGTGATGAGGCGTGCGGCGCCGAGCAGCAGCACGACGGCGCCAGCGACGAGTAGGCCGCCGAGTAGCGCGCGCTCGAAGCGTGTGGGCTGCAGCACGATCGGCACGGAGAGGATCGTGATGATGTCGGCGATCGTGACTTGTGCCATCACGGCGAGGATGTCGGGGCCGCTGGCGCCGGCCTCCTGGAGTGCGGGTAGCAGCACAGCGGCTGACCCGGAGGCGAGCAGCACCGCATAGACCGCGGCGTGGCCCGTGCCGGCGATCTGCGCGGCGAGCAGCCCGCCGGGGATCGCTAGTAGGCAAACGATCGCTGCCAGCAGCCCACCGTCTCTGAGGGCACCGGCGAGTCGTTTGTCGCGCAGGGGCAGGTGCATTCCGACGGTGAGCATCAGCATCGCGAACCCGATGTCTGCGAGGAAGGAGATCGTGCTGTTCGCTGGGTTCACGGCGTCCAGCACTTCGGGGCCGACGAGGATGCCGGCGAGGATCTCGCCGATCACGACGGGCACGAACCGTCGTGGAGAGATGCTCAGCAGAGGCCCGCCGAGCCCGGCGAGCACGATCACGAGGAGGGTCTCGAAGCTCACGGAAGGATGAGCTTATGCCTGCTCATATATCGCTTGGCGCCAGGTGAGCGGCGCCTGCGGGCGTGTGCTCGCGGCGGCGCAGCAGGTAGCGGCGCAGCTCGTCCGAGCCCCACACGATCACCGGGAAGGCGAGCAGCAGGAGCAGGTCCTTGGGTGGCGGGCCGGCGGTCGCGAGCAGCGACTGCAGCGGGGGTGCGTAGCGCCTCGCGTGTGGAGAGCCCTTCGTGGGAGCTGCACAGATCGCGCAGCAGCAGATCGACGGCCTGCTCTGCGTCGACCTCGCTCGTGGACGCAGGCTCGCTCATGTCCGAACAGGCGACGCAGGGCATGGCGCTGACTCGCTGCCCGTGAGCGAGCGGAGCAGTCGCAGCTCCTGCATCAACAGGCGCGGCAGCAGGAAGTGCTCGCGCACGTGCTCGCGCCCGCGCTGGCCGAGCTCTGCTGCCAGCTGCTGGTTCTGCAGCAGCTGGAGTATCGCCGTGGCGCACTCCTCGGTGGTCCCGACGAGCCTGCCGCCGACACCGTCGGGCATCTGCAGGGGTATGCCCCCGGCGCGGCCAGCGACGACCGGGGTGCCCTTCCACAGTGACTCGGAGACGACGAGACCGAAGCCCTCGCGGATCGACTTCTGAACGACCACATCGGAGAGCCGCTGGAAGGCGTTGACCTCGACGTTGCTGACGCCCGTGAGGTTGGTATAGGTGTGGATCAGGGGATCGTCGTCGGCGACCTCCGACACCTGCCGGTAGACCTCCCAGCCCTCGGGGTCGTCGAGCGCCATCGAGCCTACGAGCGCGAGCTGCAGCTCTGCGATCTCCTCGCGCACGAGCCGGTAGGCGTCGATCACGCCGAGCGGGTCCTTCCAAGCATCGAAGCGAGAGACCTGCGTGAGGAGCCGGCCTGGGAGATCCACGCCGATCCAGTCGAGGATCTGGCTTGCCACGGCAGGGTCGAGCTGGATGTTCTTGGGGCTCAGCGGGTCGATCGCGGGAGCGATCACCTCCACGCGCGCGACGGGCAGGCCGGGCGGCACGAACTCGGGCATCGTGAACACGGCCGCGTCGAAGCCCTCCAGGCGGGGCGCGAGAAAGCGCCAGGCGTCGGGGTTGGGCTCGCTCGTGTCGATGTGGCAGCGCCACACCCAGCGCGTGTCGCCCTTGCCGTGCGCCTGCAGCAGCCCGACCGGCTGGGGGTCGTGGATGACGATGAAGTCGTAGCCGCCGTCGAGCGTCGCGGCGTTCTCCTCGTTGCACTCGCGATAGGCCGCCTGCTCGTCCTCGCTCAGCGGACGTGGCGCACCCTGCAGAGCGTTGTGCAACGCCTTGGTGGCGTGGAAGAAGTCGGGGTTGCCGCCAATTACCTTCCAGTCCACGACGAGGCCGAGGTCGCGCAGCAATGGCACGCTCGAGCGCAACAGCTCTGAGACGCCGCCGCCGTAAGCGGTCGCGTTGACGTGCAGGATGCGCGCGCCCTGGAGTGCCTGGGCGTGCTCGCGCAGCTCGGCCATCACCACCGGTGGTGCGATCCCGTCGTAGGAATCAAGTGCCCAGCGGCCAACCGTCACTTTCTGAAGCACGACCGGCGCTCCCCTACTGCCCTGTCAGGTCACGTCGCCTGAAGATCCATATCGCGGCAAGCGCACACCCCGCTGCCGCAGCGAGCATCAGGGCGGCGGCGCCGGTGCGAAATGGCTGGGTGGGTACGAGCCCGACGTGCGCGAACGGCGTCAGGTTCACGAGCCACTGCGGGACGCCGAGCAGCGCGGCCACAAGCTGCCACAGGAACGCGACGGTGAGGAGCCCGTAGGCGATCCCGGCGCTCACGCGCGGCACGATCGCGTATGCCAGCGCGGCGATCCCGAGGAACAAGAGCGCGACCGGCAGGCAGTTCGCGCCGGCCTCGAGCATCCGCGCCAGCGCGATATGAATGCCCACTGAGGTCGCTCCGATCCAGGTCAGCACACCGGCGGTGAGTGAGATCGCACAAGCGCTGGCGGCGGCGAGCGCCAGGCGCCCGCCGAGCCAGCGGGTGCGTCCGACGGGCAGCGCGAGCAGTGTCTCCAGGCGGCCCTCTGCTTCCTCGTGTCGGGCGACGCCGAGCTGCGCGCACGCGAACAGGCTGACAGTGAGGATGAAGAACAGGAACACGAACGCGAGATAGCCGGTCGGTGTCGCAATCGACCCGGAGCCGAGCTTGGCCAGCTCGCGCTGCACGCCCGGCGGGATGCCTGCCGAGGAGACGCTCTTTGAGACCACCCCGAGGATGAGGGCGAACACGCCGACCCCGCTCGCCCACACGAGCAGGCTCGTTCGCTCCGAGCGCAGCGCCTGCGCGGTCGGGGAGGAGAGCAGCCCCAGGCGCGGCGCGGCGCTATCGCGGGCAGGCAGCGTGCCGGTGCCGATGTCTCGCCGCAACGCGATCCGTGCACTGAGCGCCAGCAACAGCACGCTCGCGGCGGCTGGGAGCAGCAGCACGAGCGGCTGAGGGCCCGCGAACGGGCGCAGCTGCTCGGCCCACCCCAGTGGCGTCATCCACCTCAGCCAGCCGGCGCCGGCAGCGGTGTCGGCGATCACGCGCAGCAGGAACGTCAGCGCGAGCACCGTGCCGCTCAGCTCCAACGCTAGGCGGCGGGTTGGCGCGAGCTGGCTGCTCAGAGCACCAACACCGACGAACACGGGTGCTACCGAGACGGTCGCGAGCGCCAGATATGCCGCTCCGCCAGCCGGGAGACCGCCGATGAGAAAGCCCGTGAGCTCCCCGAGCCACAGCAGCAGGACTCCCGCCGCAATCGCCGTGATCGCCGTGAGGTAGGTCGTGCGACGGCCGACGACCCCGGCGAGCACGAGCTCCATCCGGCCGGTGTCCTCCTCGGTGCGCAGCGCGCGCACAGCGGCGAGCAGCCCGAAGATAGCGGCGAAGATCGCGAGTATCCCGCCGACCCGCCATGCGGTGTAGCCGCTGACGGTAAGCAGGTCGTGGGGTTCGCCGTAGAAGAGGCGCAGCGCCTTGTTGGGGCCGAAGCTGCGGGCGAAGGAGAGCCGCTCGGTGATCGTCGGGTAGGTGTGGCGGTAGCCGGCGGGCTGGATGTAGGCGTAGAGCGCGAACAGGTACACGAAGGCGAATGTGCGAACCCGCGCGTCGCGGAATGCCCGCCGCGCGAGCACGGCCGCGGGTCGCCGAAGGAGAGCTGTCTCCATCCAAGCCACCGGCGCATGCGCCGTCCGGCGGGTGGGCGCATGCGCCCACCCGAACAGCAAGGGAGACCTAGGCATCGGCGACGCGACCGTCGGAGTCGTCGTAGTGGTGGAGGAATATCTCCTCGAGCGAGGGCTCGCGGCTCGTGAGCGTCGCGACTGGATGCTCTGAGAGCGCGGCGATCAGCGGGCCGATGCTGCCTGTGACCTCCAAGCGCAGCGCATTGGGTCCAGCGCTCTGCACCCGCACGCCCTCTAGCAACGGGAGCGTCGGCGCCGGGCCTGCGAACGTGACCTCGACTGTCTGCGCGGCGAGGTGGCGCAGCTCTGTGAGCGTGCCCTCGTCGACGAGCCTTCCTGCTCTGAGGATGCCGACGCGGTCGCACAGCGCCTCGACCTCGCTGAGGATGTGCGAGGAGAGGAACACGGTCTGCCCGCGCCGCTTGGCTTCGCCTATGCACTCGCGGAAGGCGACCTCCATCAGGGGGTCAAGGCCGCTGGTCGGCTCGTCGAGCAGCAGCAGATCGGCGCGGGTGGCGAGCGCCGCGATCAGTTGCACCTTCTGCCGGTTGCCCTTCGACAACGCCCGGATCTTCTTGGAGGTATCGAGCTGGAAGCGATTCACGAGCACGCCGCGATAGGACACGTCGGTGCCGCCGTGCACGCGCGCGAGGAACTCGAACGTCTCCGCGCTCGTCATCGAGGGCCACAGGAATGGCTCGCCGGCGACATAGGCGACACGGCGGTGTGCGGGGACGGGATCGCGCCACGCGTCGAGCCCGAACAGCTCCGCACGACCGGCTGTGGGACGGTGCAGACCGAGCAGCAATCGGATCGTCGTGGTCTTGCCGGCGCCGTTGGGGCCAAGGAACCCGTACACCTCGCCGGGCGCTATAACCAGGTCGAGCCGGTCAAGCGCGAGCGTCGCCCCGTAGCGCTTGGTGAGTCCCTGCGCACGAATCGCCTCGCCACGGGGACCGCTGGCTGGTTGGACCATGAGCGCAGGAGGACGTGACACGGTCATGCTCATCGGTCAAGGATCTGGTGTTCACCGTCGCCGAGCATCCGGTGTTTTCACCGACGGGATTGGGGGATGCCCACAGTGATCAGCCACTCGATGCTCGCGCGGGTATGTCGGTGGACGGGTCCGGTTGGGGCAGCGGCGTGAAACCGGGTAGTTGCAGTTCTATGCGTGCGCCGCCGGTGGAGGCTTGCGCGGCGGCGACTTGCCCTTCGTGCGCTTGGGCGATCGCGCGCACGATCGCGAGTCCGAGCCCAGTGCCGCCCAAGGCACGGTTGCGTGCCGTGTCGGTGCGGTGGAAGCGGTCGAAGACGTGCTCGCGCTCAACGGCTGGTATGCCCGGCCCGTCGTCTTGCACGACGAGCTTGATCTGCCCGCCCGGCGCGGGCTTGGCAGATAGCTGCACCAGCCCTCCTGTCGGGGTGGTGTGCGCGATCGCGTTGGTGAGCATGTTGCGAAGTGCTTGAGTCAGACGGTCAGGGTCGGCCAGCAGTGTGCCCGCCGGTATGGGGTCGAGCTCGAAGTGGCGGTCGGCGAGCGTGGTGATGCTCTCCCAGAGCTCGGCGATGAAGGCTTGGAGGTCGATCGACTCGACGCGCAGGAAGTGGTCCTGCTCGGCCTTGGCGAGCAGCAGCAGATCGTCGACCAGGCGGCTGGTCCTTGCGATCTCTGCCTGGACGAGTTTTTGTACGCGGCGCACTTCTTCGCTCGAGGGGTTCTCTTGCTCGGCGAGCACTTCGATCTGACCGGCGATCACGGTCAATGGGGTGCGCAGCTCGTGTGAGGCGTCGGCGACGAACGCGCGCTGGCCGGCGAACGCGGCGGTCAGCCGGTCGAGCATGTGGTTGAACGCTTCGGCGAGCACGCGCACCTCCTCGCCGTGGCCGGCCGGGTCGTGAATGCGTGGATGCAGGTCTCCCCCGTCCACTCGCGCGGCGATGCTGGCCATGCGCCGCAGTGGACGCGAGAGCAGCGTGCCGATCAGGTAGGCGCCGAGCAGTGCTCCGGCGAGCGCGAGCAGGCCGGCGAGGATGAACGCGCGCGCCACGCCGCGCTGTGCCCGGCTCACCACGGCGAGCGGCTCGCCGACCCCGATCAGGACCCTACCGCCGCCGTGCTCCTTGAGGCTTGGGAGCGCGACTGTGCGGTTGAGGACGCGTAGGTCGCCGACGTCGGGGAGCATGAGCGTCGCGTATCTCGTGTGGAGGGTTGATAGCTGTGCAGCGAGCTGGTTCTCCTGGGCCTGCTCGGCGGGGGTCTCGCCGTGGTCGGGCGCCTCGGGGTGGAACAGCTCGGGACGGTTGGTGGCTGTGGGGGCGCCGGGGATGAGCGCGAACAGCAGCGTGGAGTTGGCGCTAAAGGGCTGGCTTGTGATGTAGCGGCTCGCCGCTTGGGAGACCTGCTGTGGGGTGTGGGCGTGCGCGAGCTTCAGGTTGTGCGCGAAGTTGTTCGCGTCACCGGCGATCTCTGTGTCGATCTGTGAGCGCACCTGCGTGCCGGTGCCGCGGTAGACGGCGATGAAGGCGACCCCCATGCAGGCGAGGATCAGCAGCACAACCAGGCTCGCCAGCCGCCAGCGCAGGCCCAGGCGGGCGAGACGATCGAGCTTGAGGGGCATCGTCTAGGTGCCTGTGCCGAGGCGGTAGCCGACGCCTCGGACCGTGAAAATCGGCGCGGGATCGCCGGGATGGCGGAGCTTGCGGCGCAGATAGCCGACGTAGACGTCGACCACGTTGGTCATCGGATCGTGTTCGTAGCCCCACACCGACCGGAGGATCTGCTCGCGCGCGAGCACCCGCCCGTGGTGTCTGAGCAGGTGCGCGAGCAGCTCGAACTCGGTGCTCGACAGCACCACCTGTCGTCCGTTGCGCGTCACCTTGCGCGTCAGGAGGTCCATCTCGATGCCCTCGGCGCTGAGCGTGCTCGCCGAGGCTTGTGCGAAGACCCGTATCTGGGCACGCAGCCGTGCTACGAGTTCGACGAGCGAGAAGGGCTTTACGAGGTAGTCAACGGCGCCTGCCTCCAGCCCGCTCACGCGGTCCTCGATCTCTCCCCGGGCGGTCAAGACGAGCACGGGCAGGTTCGGCTTTGAGCGCCGCAGCGAGGCGAGGATTTCCAGGCCGCTGGTGCCGGGTAGCATCAGGTCGAGCACGATCGCGTCGAAGCTCTCGCTGAGCGCGAGCCGTTCGCCCTCGGTGCCGTCGGTGGCGCTGGCCACCTCAAAGCCCCTGCTCTCAAGACCTCGCACGAGGAAGTCGACGATCCCCGGCTCGTCCTCGACGACCAGCACGCGCGCCTGGAGGGGTAGGTCGCGCGCGGGATCAGCAGGACAAGCGCTGCGCGCCTCGCTTGCGCCTGGCATGCGTGTGGCTGCCTTTGGCATTCTCGATGAGGATAGGCGAGGCAACGGGCCTGATTGATACGTCCTGGCTTTCGATGAGCTTTCTCACGAAGAGGTTAAGGATCGTTTAGCCGCGTTGCACAGGCTCATTGGTCAGTGACGCGCTCCCTATCGCCAACGTCTGACCCTTCCGCCGGCCGAGGTGGTGCCGCTCGCCTGTTCGCGGGCGGCGTCGAGGGCAACGAGCTGCTGACGGTGGCGGCGGGCGCGGTGTTGATCGTCCTTTTGGCCGTGATCGGTGTCACGATCGTGGCGCTTGGACGGTTTTTGTCGGTCCACCTTTTCGTGGGGATGATGCTGCTCGGCCCGCTCGCGTTGAAGCTCTCGAGCACGGGGTACCGTTTTGTTCGCTATTACACGAACAACCCGCGCTATCGCAAAGCGGGACCGCCGATCACGTCGCTGCGGTTGATCGCACCGATCGTCGTGATCTCAACTCTCATCGTGTTCGCCAGTGGCGTTGCGCTGCTACTCACCGGGTCGGGTTCACGCAGCATCCTGCTGCCGATCCACAAGGTGAGCTTCATCGTCTGGGTCGCCTTCACCTCATTGCATGTACTCGGCCATTTGCCTGCGCTCGCGCGAGGACTCAGCGCCGATGATGCGCCAGCCGCGGAGCTCGGTGGGGCACCGGACGGTCGCGCTGGGCGTGCCCTGTCGCTCGCCGGCGCGATCACGGCCGGAGTCGTGCTCGCGATCCTCTTCATCCCGCAGTTCAGCCCTTGGCTTAACCATTTTCACCACCACTAGACCATGCGTCTTCGTACTCACACTAATCAAGCGCGAGATGCCGCCCTTCGTAAGCTCTCTCGGATCAACCGCTGGCTGCTCGCGGGCAGCGTGACGCTCACCGGCGTATTGACGGAGGTGGCAGCGCACGCATTCCCCGGCAAAACGATCAACGCCTCCCATACACGCTCCACCGGGGTTCGCGCGCATCACACCAAGCACTCCTCGCCCTCCGGCTCGAGCTCGCTGCACCCGCCGGCTCAAGCCCCCCAAACCGTCCCGGAATCCAAGCCCGCGCCGGTCGAACACTCTGCGCCCACCGAAGAACCCGCACAAGCCTCAGAAGGCGCACCGAGTGAAAACTCGCCAGCCCATGAATCGGCGCCAGCACCCGAACCGGCTCAACGCGAACCGGAAGCTGCGCCTGAAACGCAGGCGCCGAGCCCCCAGGAATCAGCGCCGGCAAGCGAACCTTCGGCGCCCGTGGTCTCGGGAGGCTCCTGAGATGAGCGCGACGGCCGTCGTCCCTGCGTTCGAGCTTGGCCACGCAAGTTGGGAGGCTCTCGGCACGAGCGTCGTTTTGCGGGTAAGCGACCCCGACCCAGCTGTGCTCGCGCAGGCGCGAGCGGGCGTGCAGCACGAGCTGGCCATGATCGACCGTGCCTGCAGTCGCTTTCGTGCGGACTCCGAGCTTTCACGGTTGAATGCGCTTGAAGGGCGCCCGGCACGGGTCAGCGGCCTGCTACTGCAGGCCGTCGAGTTGGCGCTGCGCGCCGCCGAGCTGACCGACGGCGATGTGGACCCGACCGTCGGCAGGGCGCTCGAGCTGGCCGGGTATGACCGGGACTGGAGGCTTCTGTGTCCACCGACCACGTCCTCCCCGGCTGCCCAAGAGCGGGCGCGGGCGCATGAGATCAAGGCGCGGGTTCGCTCGGGTTGGCAGACGGTGAGCGTTGACTCGTGCGCTGGAAGAGTGCGCTTGCCAAGGGGCATTCGTCTTGATCTTGGGGCGAGCGCGAAGGCGTGGGCGGCCGACCGCGCCGCCAAGACAGCCACCGCCGATACGGGTTGCGGCGTGCTGGTGAGCCTGGGCGGCGACATCGCGACCTGCGGGGACGCTCCGCCGGGCGGCTGGCGTATTCGCGTGACCGACGATCACCGCTCCCGACCCGACGCTCCTGGACAGACGGTCTCAATCCGAGACGGCGGACTTGCGACGTCGAGCACCACGGTGCGGCGCTGGCGTCATGAAGGACGGGACATGCACCACATCATCGACCCGTGCACCGGCGAGCCGGCACGATCGGCGTGGCGTACCGTCAGCGTGGCGGCCGCGAGCTGCGCCGAGGCGAACATCGCCGCCACCGCCGCGATCGTGCGCGGAGCACCCGCCGCCATATGGCTCGCCGGGCTGGGACTACCCGCCCGGCTCGTCGACCACGAGGGCCAGGTGCTCACGATCGGCGACTGGCCAATGGAGCAGCGATGAGCGTGGTCTTGGCTAGCAGCGGACCGAGCGCCTACTGGTATCTGACGCGCTCGACCGGCACGGTCTCACTGGTGCTGTTGACCGGCGCGGTCGTGCTCGGCGGCCTTGACGTGCAGCGCATCAGCACGCCTGGCTGGCCGCGCTTCATCCTCGACGCGCTGCACCGCAACGTCTCGCTGCTGGCGATCGTGTTCTTGCTCCTGCACATCCTCACCTCGGTGCTCGACTCGTTCGCCTCGATCTCCTTGACCGACGCGCTCGTGCCGTTCGTCGGCTCCTACCGGCCGTTCTGGCTTGGGCTCGGTGCGCTCTCCTTCGACTTGCTGC
>Ga0207663_10000352_pt1 | contig 20032 bp, 11 predicted proteins | sample LARL53metaG_FD_184346 | JGI IMG/M metagenome (GOLD analysis project Ga0207663, IMG submission 184346) | Corn, switchgrass and miscanthus rhizosphere microbial communities from Kellogg Biological Station, Michigan, USA - LAR L5-3 metaG... | ecosystem: Host-associated > Plants > Roots >...
GCTGCTATTGACGTTGTCATCAATGGACAGCGAAACCTTGACCGCTTGGCTCAGGGGTACCTGGCGGTAGAACGTGCCACCATCAATGCCATAAACAACATCAACCGTATGGCTACGGCGACTACTACGTCGTCCAGAGCCATGACGGGTATGGCTTCTGCGCTGCGTAACACTGGCACAGCATTCAACTCTATGGTCAACAGCGTTGTCAAGGGTAGAGAAGCGCTGGATACACATAGTAAGTCCACTCGTGGCCTGACAGACAACATTCTGTCCCTAACAAAGTCCATGGTCTTGTTCTCTGTATTGCTGCCTCTTGTGCAGTTACCACAGAGAGCAATTGAATCATTGTCGGAGTTTGTCAAGGTAGGTGCCGAGTGGCAGGACCAGATGCGTGTCGCGAACACACTTCTGAGACAAAACGAGCAGCAATTCGAAGCTACTAACGTACAAATCCAGAAGGTAGCTATCCAATACAACGTAACGACGCAGTCTATGCGCGAGCTGTTTACGACTGCGGCATCTAGCGTATCTGCTATCAAAGTCAACACCACGGCCCTGAACGAAATGGGGCAAGCTGCGTACGATGCTAGTGTCGCCGTCAAACTGGTAGAAGCATCTGCACGGCTGGCCTATGCTACTGGCACAGATGCTTCTGAGGCTACTACTACTCTGATCCAGACTATGGCTACCTATGGTCTTGAGATCGAGCATGTGGCAGAAGTATCCGACTCACTGTTTGCAATTACAGACGTAGGTACAATCCGTTTCAACCAACTAGAGCAGGTCTTGCCTCGTGTTACTGCTGCTATGGGTCCACTGATCCAGCAGTACGACACAGCAGAAGGTAAGATGAAGGTAATGAATGAGTCTTTCGCAGCTTTCGCTGCCATGACTCAGGTTATGCCTGCTGAACAAGCGGCTACATCATTTGCCAACATCTTCAAAGACGTAGGCTCAATGTCGGCTGAGCAACAGAGGTTAGTATCTTCTTGGGAACGCATTAGGAAGACACAGGGCCTAGGTGAGGAGTTGAGCCTCGACCCTACCGCCATCATGAAGAACGGCCCGATGGCGGCGCTGACTCAGCTACGTAACGTCTTTGATTTGCACGGTAAGATGGTTGACCAGTACGTAGCAAATCAGCGCAGACTGGGTAATGCGCAACCTGAAGAGGCTCTACGTGGCACTGGTCAGCAACAGTTGCTACAGCAGTATTTCGGTGACCTACGTGCTGTCCGAGGCTTCCAGCTGATCACTCCAGAACTACTGCAAAGAGCTTCGACTGCATATTACGGCGGACTCCAAGGAGCTACGGGTCAGGGCGTAGCGGAGATGGACAAGAGTTTCAAGGAAGTACAGGGTAAGCTGGAAACAGCTTGGACAGCCATACAAACTTCCTTGTTCAAATCTATTGAGAAGCCTCTGGTTTCTGGTGTCAATCCAATTGTTGATATGTTCAACAACTTGTTGACTGACGCCAACTTCACAGGTTCCAGTTTCTTCGGTAAGATACGTATCATTGCCAACAGCCTGATGGATGCCTTTACTTCTTACTACAGGGGACCAGGTAGGGCAGAGATCCAATCTGTTGGTAGAGATATTGGTGTCTTCGTCGGTGATGCTGTCACAAGTTTCTTCCGTGGTGGTAAAGACAACGTACTGGTAGAGGCTGGTGCAGCATTTTCAGCGGCTTTCATATCTGGTATCCAGCAAACGTTTCCAGATATGTTGAAAGCAATGCTGACTAGCGTCATTACTAGAGACGTCATTGAAGCCATCGCTATCCGCTACGTCACCAAGGGTAGGATACCAGATAATGCTAGTCGTGCTCTGGCATTAGGAGTTCCGGCTGTAACCACAGCAGTTACCCAGAGTACACAAGGTGGTGGTTTCAATAACGAGGGTGGTCTTGGTGTAGACATTGGATCTCTAGCGTTGCCTGCTGCTGGTACTCTTGTTACTAGTGTCGCAGCAGCAGCAATGTTGAAGAGATTTGGTGGTGCTAATATCTTTGGTAAGTCTGGTATCCCATTGGGCAGTTTGGGAAGTGCCCGAAGTATCAAAGATCTAGGGACAGCTTTCTCGTTGTGGGCTGCGCGTAGAGCTGGTGCTTCTGCAGCAGCAGGTCCTCTTCCAGTTGCGACTACTGGTGGAGGACTTATGAAGATTCTAGGTGGCAAAATGGGTATCGCTGGTATGGGTTTACAGGCAGCTATGACGATACCTGAATTGCTGTCCGATGAATCAGAAAGAGAGAAATGGGGAGCAGTCGGCGGAACAGTAGGTAGTATTGGTGGCGGTATCGCTGGTGCTGCTATCGGTGCTGCTACCACTGGTGGTCTCGGGAGTTTTCTCTTAGCTGCTGGTCTGGGCATGGCTGGTAATGCGGCTGGTAGATGGATTGGTACGTCTGCATTCGATCTAACCCACCCTGGTACTGGTAAAGCTGGCGAGCCAATGACGGTGGCAGACGCTGGTGCTCCAGAGCGTACTGCTATTTCTCAGATGTTTGCACAAGGTGTTGACGATAGCCTGGCTACCTCACTACTTACGCAGATCCGAGACATACTTTCTCATGGTAGCGTCAGTGCTACCGTTTCAGGTGGTCCTCCTGTAAGAGCAGCGGCAGGGAGTGCTGCATCACCTGCGGCAGCAACAGGTGATCTTACTGGCAGTTTTGTAAACCAGATAGACACGCAGCAGTTGACACCTCAGCAGGCTCAAGCCGCTTGTGGTCCTGCTGCGGCAGCATTCTTTGCCAGAGCATACGGACGTAACCCAACGCTGAAGGAAGCTTATGCTCTGGTAACCCAGATCCAGGGTGGTGATCCTGCTGCCGCTGGTGTAGGTGGTACCAAGGGAGTGCAGACCATCGGTACTGCTCTGACCAAGTTGGGTGTCGGCAACGAAGTCTACCAGGGCAAAGACGTAGATTGGGGCAAATTAGCCAATAATGCGCAGGCTGGTATCCCAGGTATCGTCAACATCGGGCCTCGTGGCAAATTCCCAGGACACTTCTTCCAGGTTGGTGGTTGGGATCCAGCAACCAACAGATTCAATGTAGGTGTCTCTGGTACTACTGTCTCGAAGTGGGGTGGCAAGGAGTGGATGACCCCACAAGAGATGCAGGCTATGGGTCCGGTTCTTGGTGCGGTCTATGGCAGTGGCGCTCCTGGTGGTGGTACTGGAGCTGGTCCTGGAGGATCACCTGTTACTGAAGCAGACATTGCAGCCATGCAGGGCGCAGCCGGAACAGGCATGGGTCCAGGAGCTGCTGCTGGTGGTGGCACGGTAATCAACATTCAAAACCTAATGAATGTAGAGCGTATGGACGGGAACACTGATATCAGGTCGTTGTTGGGCCAGATGGCAGATATGTTGACCAAACTGTCTAATGGCGGTTCCGTTGTCGGGCAAACAGGATCGGTTACCCCATGACAATGAATCCTGAAACGGGTGAAGGTTTTGATGCCGTACAGGTAGGCGAGCAGGTCTACTTTGACCCCAATGCCACAGATGCTGATTATCCAGGATCTGTTGGCCTGGAGATGCGCAAGAAGACCTACTGGCAGGGCGACGTACAGTTTGACACCTTTGAGACAGTAGGTCCGAAGTTTGGTCCCAAGTGGCCTGAAGGTACGATGCGTACTTCAGGGCTTGGTACCGACTCCGATGTGTGGGGGCTTAGTGTAAAGGATCCTCCGCCTCCAGGATATTCACCGTGGCTCACAAATGGTGTTACTGGCGGCGGCACTGCTAGCGGGCAGAATATCCTGGTTCCTGCCCAGAGCGGCCCAAACCTGATAGAACAGATACCCAAGCACGACTGGACCCCGTGCGTTGAGATTGATGGTTCCCCTACAATGGGGGAGGGCGCACAGCGCAACTTCATTGACATCACACTCCTTGGGGCATACGGTGGAGATATCAAGTTTCCCGTAATGCCCGAGGAGTTTGGCGCTGATTTTACCCATGAGTACTGGACACCAAGGGTAGTTGGTCTGGGTGAGATCGTAATGCCTGGCGGTCAGTCGATGGAGACTATCAGCTGGGACAGCTTCTTCCCATCGTACTACGATTCAGACTATATGTTCATCACGCCAACTGAGCTAGAGGATCCAAGGTCGCTAACGGCCAGGATCATCTGGACCATGCGGTTCAAGATGAACTGTATGCTGGTGGTAGGTGGTGGCATATGGAATGATCAGGTAGTAATCACCAACTTCAACTACAGACACAAAGCTGGTGAGATCTTCGACATTTACTACACGATCTCCATGAAAAGGTACCGTGCGCCAATCGTCACCACGTCGCCTAACCCCGATTCGGAGAAAGATAGGTGGCCTAAGGATCCTCGTAAGCCTGGCGCTACCGCAGATCCTGGCAGTGGTGTTGAAATTCCAGACAACGTTGATCCTAATACCGAAGAAGTGCCAGTAGCGCCAGATCCTCCCACCACACCACCAGCCGACCATACTGGCGGTAGGGATTCGCTGATCCACATTGAGACAACACTGGTGGAAGAAGAGCCACTAAATCTCCAGCACGTCGATCCAAGTATTGGCTACATAGATCCCAACGACCCGAATTTGCCTGACGAGTACAGACATCCTGGCGAGACACTTGCTCAGGTAATGGGTAGGGTGAACAGTAAGGGACCAAACGACATGTCTACCCTGCTGGCTCTAAACCAGTGGGTTACTGACAACCATTATGATCCCTACACTAGCCCCCTCAAGGTTGGTAGCGGTGTGAGGTACTACAGCGAGAAGCCAGTATCCGCAGCTAAGCCGACCATCATCGATCAAGCCGTTACTGCTGTGGAAGGTGCTGCGACAGCCGTAGCTGGAGCCGCTGCTGCTGGAACTGGAGCCGTTGGGGCTGGACTGTCTACTGGTCCTGTCGGGGCTGGTGCGCAGCTTGGTCCGACAACTACTGGCGCGGCTGGTACCGATCACACAATTGGTATGCCGAAGAATACGCCTTCTGAGACACCAAGGAAGGGCATGCCGCCCAAGTTCTAATGCCACTACTTAGTACGCAAACACCCAACATCAACGACCTAAAGATAAGCGAATACAAGGTCGTGGTAGTTAGTGCTGACCTTGGCACTAGCCAGGATTTGTCGGAAATTGTTTCCTCGATTCAGTGGGATTACGATCTAGACCAACCTTCAGAGCACTACACTGTCAGTTTTGCCCACACCCAGAATATAGCCACTATGGTCAAGCCTGGCGACAGGATAAAGATCTACGGCTATGGTGTCAAGCCTGTGGGTAGCAATTTGGAGATGACTTGGGATCTGCTCAAGAGGGTGTTTATCTCCAAGACTACTTTGAGCAGCGAAGAAGGTGGCACTCTCCAAGCTACTGGCTACAACGTCATGTGGTATATCATGCGTAACAAAGACTCTGTTATGCTTGAGAACGAGACGGCTAGCCAGTTCATCACGCGCACGGCTGCATACTACGGTATACCGTTGGGTAACATCATGGACACTGGTGTGCAGCTAGAGCGCGAGCCGTTCATGAACCGTACCATATGGGATATGTGGGTCTCTGCGTTGTCCTATACCAGAGATATCAACGCTGATGCACGGTTCCTGTTGCAGGAGAATGCTGGCAAGATCGAGTTGGTAGCGCGTACTCCAGCTAGTGGAATCTGGAATTTCATGCGTGGGATGTTCGAGCCTGGGCCGGATTCATGGAACAATAACCCTGGTAACATCTTCTCCTCGCAGAACAACTTTAGCATGGAGAACTATTCAAACGTTATCAGGGTCTACAAGGGTAGCGCAGGCAGTAGCGCTAATGACCTGCTAGAGGGTGGTGGTGCTGGTGCTCCAGGAGCACCTAGTCTGATCTTCCAGTACCCACCTCAAGAAACCATTGAATCTGGTAACGACAAAGAGATCAACAAGTACGGCATGTTCTCAGAGTCTATTGATCTGCAAGCACCTGGCGAGATAGCACTCGATCTAGGTAATGATAGATCTAACGCTGAGCAACAGGGTATGAAGCTGTACAAGAAGTTGGTGAAGTTTGAAAACACAGGGACTATCACCACCTTCAACATCAATACAGTACGTGCCGGAGATGCTGTACACATTAGAGATGAGATCACTGGTCTGGTAGGTAAATACTACGTCAAATCGGGCACGCACGTAGTATCCGACCAAGAGGCTTCAATGTCTCTTACAGTGAACATTGAAGACGCACTGCCAGAGGCTTACGCAGCTAGACGGCAGGGCAAAGCTTCTTCTGATGGTGGTCTGCTTGGTCCGACTGTTGCTGGAGCTCCTGGCACGACTGCTGTACCGTCTGGTCGTGAGTGGACTAACCTGGCTGGCTCGGTTAGTGTTTTGGACAGATACCAATTGGCTGTGGCTGCTGGTTTCTCGCCTGTACAGACTAATGACGATGCAATCAAGATGGTTGCCATTAGTCTGTACGAATGTGCCAACTGCCCAATGGATCATGTCAATGCTACTGGTGACGTTTCGCTGTGGCAGATTAATCAGGTACACTGGGGAACGTATGGTGGCCCAGACATCCTGAAATCTCCACCTGCTAGCGCTAGAGCAGCTTATGGTATATGGAAGGGCGCTGGTGGTGGCGAAGCAGGATTCCGCCAGTGGCACGTCTATCCCAACTGGAACGGAGCTGGAGCTGGTACACCACAAGGTGAGTTCAATGCCAAAGTGGAGTATGTACGCGCTATCGTTGGTAGTGGCGCGCAGAAGACCTCGCCGGATTGGCAGCCAGTCAACGTCATAGGCCAGCTACCCACAAACCATGAGGGTAACTACGATAAACGTGATGTTGCTGGTATCGTTGGTGTGACACTGCACTACACTGCTGGTCCACCTAGCCAAACGGTCTACCAAGTGGCTCAATACCAGACGTCTGAAGCAGCTAGGGGACAGCCTGGTCCACCTATTCCATTCCCAGGTCTTGCATATACCTTCTTTGTTGAGCAAGATGGTAAGACGTCTATGGCCTGGGATCTTGATGTAGCGTGCTGGCATAGTGCAGGTTCTGGTAGGAACCAGACCTACGTCGGTATCTGTTACGCTGGCAACGTAGCGCCCAATGACGAACAGATGACTGGTATGGCTAACGCTATCGGCTACTGTCAGAAGAAGATTGGTAGGAAACTGACAGTTGAAGGCCATAAGGATGGTTACCAGACAGAGTGCCCTGGCCCACAGTGGCCTCAGTGGAAACAGACCGTGCTTAATAGGATACCAAACTAATGACCACTATGGATGGACCGCAGAAGTTTCTAACGCTTCTGCGTAACATAGCTGATCAAGAGGACAAGATGAATGCCCTTACGGGCACAGGTCTTGTCCTCAGAACTGGTGTAGTGCTGAGCGCTTTGCCAGAGATCACGATATCTATGGATGGTGAATCCTCCATGGGTGGCCCGATGATCTTTGACCATTCCAAGGGTGACTTGCTTATACCAGAAGATCTGTTCATAACCAAAGGTGACACAGTTGTCATGGCCCCACTGTCCAAGAGGCGGTGGGTTATCCTGTTCAAGACAAGAACTACTGACGAACAGATTTATCGTGCTCGGTTTGGCCTGAACAACGACAGGGCTGGTGGTGAGTTTGCTGGTCTGGAAGTTATAGAGGATCCTGTTACTGGAAAAGTCACGATTAATCTGGTTGGTGGTATCACTAATGTTGTTGGCGGTACTACTAACGTCAACGGTGATAATGTATTCGTTAACAATTCGGAAATAGCCGATGACGTTATAGTCGGACCTCCCGGACCCGCTGGTCCCGCAGGTCCAGCCGGAGCTGCTGGCCCTCCCGGAGCTAACAGTACCGTGCCTGGGCCTGCTGGACCTGCTGGCCCGCAAGGTAATCCTGGACCGACTGGTCTGGCTGGCCCCAAGGGCGATGTAGGACCCAAGGGTGATCTAGGCCCAAGGGGTAACGAAGGCCCTGAAGGACCTAGGGGTCCGCAAGGCTTGATGGGTCCACAAGGGTTCGATGGGAAGACCGGGCCACAGGGACAGCCTGGTGTTGCTGGACCCGCTGGACCTGCTGGTTCTCCTGGACCTAAGGGGGATCCAGGTCCACAGGGCGTAATGGGTACGCCAGGGGCAACATCGACTGGTGCTCACGAGGAATTTGTTCCACTTGCTGGTGCTACTTCTGTTAATCTTAGTACTCCAGCTATCATACTGCTATTTGTGTCTCGCGGTGGTGTGGTTCAGTCGTTCGTCGATGGTAACTACTCGCTGACTAACAACGGCAACACAGTGACTTTTAGCGAGCCGTTCAATGGCACCGAACGTGTTATAATCTCGTATGGCGCTGCGACGCTGGCTGGTGCTGATACAGAGCTCAGGATATACGTCCAGAACATGATGCAGTTGCTAGATCCAACTGGTCCACCGCCACCACAAGCAGCAACAGCACAAGGACCAGCAATTGATAACGAGCTACGTCTCTACATCCAGAATATCATGGCGAAACTCGATCCAGGCGGACCGCCTGTACCAATATCCTAAGGAGAACTAATGGCCGGTTCAAAGACAGATGCCCTCGAACAGCGCATCCTAGACCATCTCTTCAAGGGTGGTGGTACGCCAGCCTTGACCGCGTTGTCAACGGTTTACGTCGCCCTCTATACGGTGGTACCTAGCGATGCAGCCGCTGGTACTGAGGTCTCAGGTTCTTCCTATGCACGACAGGCAGTAGCGTCAGCAGCTTGGACGAGGACAGCTTCGTCTATGGCAAACAACGCCGAAGTTGCATTCCCTGCCGTTACGGGTAGTGCCTACACGGTCGTCGGTTGGGCTATCATGGATGCGTCCAGCGCTGGCAACCAACTGTATTGGGGTGACTGCACCAGCACCACAATGAACGTCGGTGACATCCCTCGCTTCGCTCCCAACGCACTGACCATTACCGAGGATTAAATGCCGATCGCCTGTCGTACGCCGACAGCCGGCAGCATGGCGTCGGGCGCTGCCTTTACGATCACGCTGCCTACTAGCACAGCAGTTGGTGACCTGTTGTTCGTGTTCGTCTCGAACGTTGCGACAACAGGTCCAGCCGCACCCTCTGGCTGGACACAAGCGACAGGTTCACCCTGGTCATCAGGCTCCGCGCAATCGTTATCAATCTTTTACGCACAGTATAGTGCTTCGCTGACGCTGAATTTCACCAATTCAGCTGGAGCCGGTGTCTGGGCGTGCAACTCCTATTTCCAAGCGGGTGCGACTCTATATCTAGACGGTAACGCCGTCGCCACCAATAACTCGACGAATAACACCACATTGGCAGTCGGAGCTCCCACGTCAACGGGCAACGTCGCCGGTGACTACGAAATCATAGCGCTCGGTTGGGGATCTACGACCAACATCGGCAGTGCGCCTGGTGGTGTCACTCGCGACATCGCAGGGAACCTTAGCAATAGTGCTAGCATGGCGCTGTACCACATGACGGCAGCTATGGGCGCTAACGCGACTGCTACAGCCTGGTCATTCACTCTCAGTGGTAATACTAGTCGCAAGACTGGCGTCGGCCTTCTGCTCATGGCAGTACCGGATCCGACCACTGCGCTTGGTATCTCGGACAGCTTTGATACTGGTTCGCTGAATACTGGTCTGTGGACATCCTTCGGTGTGGGCCAGTCGATGCAGCCGACGTATCTCCAGGTTGCACCATTGGCTAGTCAGTCGGCTGGTAGCTATGGTGGAGTGATTTCGGCTGCAAGCTATAACCTGACTGGCGCGTACTGCATGATCCAGTTCCGTACCTGGCTTGCAGCGACGGCAGGAAACGTCCAGACCATCCAGTGTCAGATCGACTCAAACAACTATCTCGAGTTTGGGCAGATCGACACTAATATGGTAGCTCGGCGCAACGTAGCTGGTGTGAACACTACCCAGAACTCGGTAGCTTTGCCAACTGCTCCGGTCTGGTTGCGGATGCATGAGTCGGGTGGCGTCTGTTATTGGATGTACTCGACCAACAACCGCGTGACGTGGACGATGTTCTCACGGTTCCCGAACCCCATAGCTGTGACAGCAATATTTGTTGATATCATTTCGGGGACATATGCGTCGGTTGCGTCTCCAGGTATAGCAACCTGGAACTACCTGAACTACATCCCGCCCAACTACAGGAATCTAACAGGTACCAGCAACGGATCTTCTTCGGTTGTTACTCTTGCTCCGACCAGACGTCGTTCACTTACTGGTACTTCGCCTGGTGTCTCTGTTGCTTCTGCAACTATCGCAAAGTACGTAAGTAAGTACCTGACGGTTTCGGCTACCTATCCACCTCAAGGTCTTTCAGCAGCTTCAGGATTGCTTGCAAGAGCAACGGATCAAACACGACCAATATACATTGCTCAGTTTGCTGAAGCGATAGTTTACGACGGTGCAGAAATTGTTGCTACGTTCCCAAGTCTAGCTAGTCCAGGTAACTCAATATTTGCGGCGTTGATAACTGGTCCTATTCCTGGACATGCTAATACTGGAACACCTAATCTTAGTTCTGGTCAGGTCTGGAAAAATGGTGCTAACGTTGGCAGCATTGGAGGTGGTGTCAACTCCAGTGTGTCGCCTGGAGGTCGCCAATATAGATCTGGTATTTTGGCACTAACTCCTACTGTTGTTGGTAATTCTGTTCGTTATTTCTTCACTGGCGGCACCAATGGCTACATGCGTCTTGCCATCTTTGAGATTGCAGGAGCCGCTGCTCCATTTGGGTTTCTGAATAGCGCTAGCCCTGGTGGCACCTTTGCTCAGGCTAGACCTAACACCAGTTACAAGACGCAGTTAGTATTCGCAATCGTCTTTACCGACCAGACAGCCAGTGGATCAACACTGATTGAGCAATATCCTGGATGGACTCAACCAAGTATTTACTCGGATGGAACTCTTCATATCCCAAGTTCTATCCAATACATACTTGGTTGGACTGCCACAAGGAACCTTACTGGTGGTGTTCTAGGCCAACTAAACCTGACTGCGTCTACTTATAACAGTGAGGGTACAGTAGGTGTTGAGGGACCAGCTCCAGGTCTTATTGGTACAGCACCCGGATATGGTTGGGCACCACGACTTGTAGCTACAGGAACTCCGCCGACCTTTAGAAACACTATTCTAATAGGTCAGTCGAACGGTCAGGCGACGTGTGTAGGTCAACCTTCTTCGCGTAGGAGAAATATATCTCTTGCGGCTATTTCGGACAACTTTGATGCAGGAACGCTTGATCCGAAATGGAGTGCAAGTCTTGTATCAGCGGCTACACAAGATGTCACTGGTGCGACACTAAACCAGACTCCAGCTAGCAGCACTGCCGGTTCATCCGCTGGTGTCATCGCAACCAACTATTTTGATATGCGGATGAAGACCATTGTTGTTGAAGTCAACCAAACTCCGTCACGGGTAAGTGGCGTGAGGATGGTGATGAAACTAGAGGCGTCTGGGTCTGCTGTCTATTACGAATATGGTCTGGTTGACGGGAATCTAACTGTTTTACAAAGTGGTGGCAACCTCGGCGGTATCGCGTGGCCTACTGGTCTCAGGGCATTACGTATTGTTGTTGATGGTTTTGCTAATGCGACCTATCCAAATTATTACTTCGATTACTCAATTGATGGAGTAAGTTGGATACAAGCTTATCCAAACCCCATTGGTGCGATTGCATATACAAATCTAGCCAATGCCAAGATTTCGCTGACCACGACCACGACCACTTCGGTTGCTAGTCCTGGTACTGGCAAGTGGGACAATCTCAATATTCAGCCGTTCCCGTGGGTTAGCTACAAGAGTCTGATTGGATTCTCTGTTGGACAGAGTTTAGGTGGGAACTACAACAAATCTGTCTTGGCTGATAGTCCGATTGCTTACTGGCGTCTTGGTGAGACTGCTGGACTGACAGCCGCTGATGCGAGTGGTAGAGGCCATACTGGGACTTACGCATCCACTGGTGTAACACTGAATCAACCTAGCTCGCTTGCAGGAGATGCAGATCCGTCTGTTCTCTTCGCGGGTACTTCTGGTGCAAGTGGTTCAGTGCTTGTTCCTGCACATGCCGATTGGCGACCTGTGGGGGGTGGTGGTTGGTCGATGGAAGCCTGGGTCAACCCAGGAGCACTCAGTGGTACTCAGGAGATAATCCGCCTGGGTGGTGGCGATGGTTGGTTCATGCGCCTTAGTGGTAATCAGGTTGGCTCCTTGTGGCCTTTCCCTAGCGGGGTGTTTATCACACCTCAAGGTGGGAATCTGTCTGCTGCTAACGTCTGGGCTCATGTTGCGGCTACGTACGATGGTGCTTTTGTACGACATTATGTCAATGGTAAGATAGTCTTTAGTCAAGCCGAGACGCGTATCTTCACCCCGACCTATACAGGCAATCTTGGTTTAGCTTGCCAGGATCCTAGCACTGGTGGTGAGTTCTTCCTTGGTAGTCTTGATGAAATTGCTATCTATAACTATGCATTGTCACCTGGACAGATCTCTGCACACTACACTGCTGGACTAAACACACCTACCCCACTCACCAAGGGTGCTGCGAAGATAGACATTGTTGGTTTGTCCGCGGGTGCTGCCACTGAGAATGGACAACCTTCTGCTAAGAGACTACTTACTGGTACTTCAAATGGTACTGCTACTGAAGTAGGAGATCCATCACGTTACCGTAGAATACTAGCAACGAGCGCTGGTGTTGCGACAGTTAGTGTCACTATCGTCAAGCGCCCTAGCTTGTTTGGTACGTCCACAGGTGCAGCTACAGATGCAGGACAACCATCGCGTAGGCGCTCTCTGGTAGTTGCTTCAGTAGGGCAAGCGGCTGTAACGGCAACGATATCTAAGACGCTACCTAGTATCAACACGGCTGGTGGTAAGGGTGTAGCGACAGTTAGTGCTCAGCTAACTGTACGTCGTGTCGTAGTTGGTCTCTCTGCTGGTGCGGCAACGGAAGCAGGGCAGCCTTCTGTCAAGCGTTTGCTAACTGGTACATCTAGCGGTGTAGCTGCTGAGGTCGGACAACCAACCAGAAGAAGATCCCTGGTTGTGGTATCTGCTGGTGTGTCTACTGTATCTGGGCAGATAATCGCTAAGAGAGCGCTGTATGCCAATGCTACAGGTGTTGCGACAGCAGATGCTCAGGTTCTAATCCGTTCTAGCACAATACCGCCAGTAACGATCCATGGTGTTGCTACTGTATCTGGTTTCATTGGGCGTAAACGCCAAATAACTGCTGCCTCTGTGGGTACCAGTGCCGCTAGTGCTGTCTTGAAAGCGAAGCGAGCCCTTGTTGCTAACAGTAGCGGTGTAGCGGTAACAGGGGCTACGATACAGCGTGAGCGCCCGCTGATAGGCTCTGCTGCGGGTGTAGCAAGTGCCAATGCACCTATTATCCAGCGTTACCGTTTTCTTACGGGCGAAGCAGACGGTGTTACCATTATATCTACGCCACTGTTGCTCAGGAAACGTGTGCTGGTGGGTACTTCTAGGGGGTCGTCTTCTATTGCCAGTACATTGAGGACAAAGAAGGCTGTTAGAGGTACAACTAATGGTAGATCTACGTGCAATGGTAGAGTGATCAACATTTCTCTAACTCTCTGGAACGGATCTACTTTTGTACTAGTTGGCAACTATCCTGTGGTATTATGGGACCAAGCGGAATTTGAACTACAGGTTGAAGAAGGCGAATCGGACGTGGATTACGTGGCGTACAAACTTTCGACAGACCAATTCAATCCAGTGCAACCATGACGAAGCAACAAATCGCCAACCCTATGCTCAAGGATTTCCCTTGGGATGGCACTGAACTTGCTGCTCCTCTGACGTTGCCTGGTGCTCTTCTTGCTTCGTCTTATTACCAGCAGGCTGAGATAATTACACCTTCTGCTCCTCCTGCTGGTAGTATCAAGCTGTATGCCAAGTCAGACCACCACTTCTATACTCTTGACTCCGCAGGTAGCGAGAATATCATCAGTGGTACCACAAAAACTGAGACTGACTCGTGGTACTTGCCTTTGTCTGGTGGCACACTAACTGGACCATTGACGGTTACTGGTGCACTCACTACTGATACTCTGGTTGTACATAGCAGTATACAGTCCGACGTAGATTTCATTGCTGGCGGTTCGTACAGGTGGGGCGTTACAGATCCTGAGGCTCTGTACAGGGAGATGCCTGGAAGACTCAGGTTGTCTGGAGCACAGCTAACAGTAGACCAGAACGTAAACGTTGGTACTTATACACAGCTAGGCGAAATTATCTCTCCAGTCACGCCTAACGCTGGTTTCTTGCGGTTGTACGGTAAGAGTGACCATCGGCTGTATATAAAAGATACCAGTGGTGCAGAGGCTCCACTTCTAACACAAACCCTTGGCGATACATTGTATGATCCTCTGCATGCAGCTTCAACTGGCGATGCATCCCACGTAGCTGCTTCAGATCCACATCCAGTGTATCTAACGGCGGCAGAGGGCGATGCGCGTTACGCCGTAATTTCTGGTGGTCCTGGTGGTACTTATCTGACGGATGTGCAGGCAGATACAAGGTACGTCCGTCAAGATGGTACTAAATCCATGACGGGCAATCTGATATTTTCACCTGATAATACCGTAGACATAGGTGCTACTGGCGCTCGCCCAAGAGACTTATTGTTGGGAAGAGACATCGCTGTTGGGCGCAACTTGACTGCTGTTGGTGCTACTGTGTCTGGTAGTTTCACGGTTGGCGATACTATCACCACACCGCAGTTGTACTTCGGGTCATCTGCAGATTCAATTTCATTGACTACTGGTACAGCACCAGCATGGTTGTTCAGAGCGACCGATGATCGACACATCTCGATAGCAACTCGGGCAAACGTAAACTTCAGTTCTAATGCCTATTATGATGGAACGAACTGGAAGCCGATTGTAGTTGCTAACCCTGCCAGTATGATGTATGTTGCTGCATCTGGTATTGCACTCCAGACCGCTCCTGCTAATGCGGTCGGTACTACGCTCCCGTGGGTGTTGCGGTGGAATGTAGATTCAAGCGGTAACATGCACGCGGTAGGAAAGCTCCAGTTAGATGGTGGCATCATCTGGATGGGTCCAAACCAGCCTGCGACACCAGACTTGGGTTTGTACTCTACAACAGGTGCCAACTGGATGCGTCTCGCCAATGCTGCTATGCCGATCAAGTTTTATGTTGATGCAGCAGCTTCAAACAACTGGATCGGTAGCAGTCCAATGGGTGAATTCAACACCAATGGATTCTCCATCTCCGGTAGCATGTACTACGGTGGTCAGCCGTTTATCACCTGGGGTGGCGAACAGTTGCAATGGGCTGCGACAGGTGGTCAGTTCCGTTGGGTGAACCAGAATAACACCGTACAGTGGATGGTGCTTGATACTGGTGCCAATCTGAGTGTTGCTGGTCAAGTCATTGCTGGTAGCTATGTGTCTGCCTACGCGGGTGTTTGGTCGAACTCATATTACATTGGAAGTTCTGGTAGCTACTACATTAATGTCAGCAGTAATATCTGTCAGATTGTAAACATGAACCTTCTTTCCTGGGGGTGGGTTGGACTGGCGGCGAATGGTGGTATCTATATCAACTATGACGGCATTGGTATCAGCCATACACATCAGATTCGTGGGCCAAGTCTGTATGTTTCTGGCAGGCTGATTAGTAACAACTGGGACATTGGTTCGTCCAACAGTCTAGGTGGTGAGCTGTACGTAAACGGCGGTATCACGCTGTATGCTAACTCACCATTGTATATGGAGTCTGGGCGTAATGTCTACATACAGTGGCGTGGTGACTTGCGTTCTGTCTATGTACCATATGATCTAGGGCTCTACACTACTCGGGTAATGATGAACCGTTTGGACTGGGAAGGCTCTAGGCAGGTTTACTTCAACTGGGATGGTTCCAATGTCACGATGAATATGTCGGGACCTTGGGGCTTTGGAGCGCCAAACCTGTTCGCTGGCACGACCAACACGATGAACATCGTTTGCTCGTATGGAGCAGCGGGCGGATACATCTGCTGGCAGGACAGCAATGTGCGTCTCCTGCGTACTGGGAACCAAATACTTTGGTGGGTTTACGATGGAGTCTGGGATTTCCGAAGTACCGCCAGTGGTAACCAGGCAGGATACATCGATATGAGTGGATTCCACAGCACTTCGAAGCGCAGATATAAGACGGATATAACGCCAATCAAAGATGGGCTAAAGCTCGTGCTAGATAAGCGAGTAACTCCGATTCGTTATGCGATCAAAGGATATGGGATTCTGAGCGACAAACCATCGCTGGGCTTCATAGCTGAAGATATGGCGCATGTGGTACCCAATGCGGTTGGGCGTGATGAAGAAGGGCCATCGTCAATCAACTATGGTTCTCTGGTTGCGGTGTTGTGGGATGCTGTACGAACACTCAACACACGTGTTGAGGAATTAGAGGAGAAACTAGCTGCATGACTTTACCCCCTTTCCCAGTGATACCTACTCAGCCTGGGCAGCCTCCTACTACAGTAGGTGGAAATCCGCGTAGTCCTGACGAGGTCAATGCGGTTATTGGGCAACATCTGCGTGCATTCCTTGCAGCAAAGGTATCGTTAGATCAAGATATGCGTTTCTTTGCTGCTACCGATCTGAAGGTGTCACCGTACAATTTCACTAGCGACCAGGAAGATGCATTGAAGGCTGCGGTCAATAGTTTGACAACAGCAATGGATGCTATTGACCTGACGTTCGTGATGCGTGTAGTAGGGCTGGCATGAAGCAGATTCCTCTGCGCACAATTGAGACAGCGGATGAACCTCTTGCGTATAGTGAGATCATACGCACATTGATTCGCCAACCCTTGAGCAAGGAAAAGGGTGTGGATATCGAAGAAATGCGCAAAGGTATCCGCATCTTAGACAAGCTCGATGCCAGCAACGGTGTTCTCGAGTTAGAGGATGCAGATTACGACCACTTGAAGGCCAAGTTGGAAGCCATGACGTGGGGCATGGTGGATCGCAATCTGTTGGATTTCATTGATACCGTACTGAATGCTGACGGACAAGTAACCTGATGCCAATACAAACCGTACCCAGGTTTGAGGATCCAGCGTTCACTGTAGACGTCCGGGACCCTTCTACCGAACCAACATGGGGCACAGCGCCATTGCTGAACTTTGATAGCACAGACGGGTCTCTGCTTGTGTTCAATGACAGCAACCAGTTTGTGTTTGCAAACCCTGCCATGACTCTTGAGCAGTTGATCGTCAAGTCGATGATTACAGAACGACTGATGTACAATGCTTACGACAAGGAGTTTGGTTCCGACTTCTGGGTCATCATTGGGCGCGGTTTGAGTGAACTAGCAATTCAGGCAGTTGCTGAGCGTTATGTACGTGAGTGTCTTGGCAACATAGACTTGATTCGCTTCATCGACAACTTCGTAACACAGGTGGCTGGAGACCAATTATACCTGACCTTCCGTGTAGTTACCATTTCTGGACACGAGCAAGAGTTTAGTTTCGCAAGGACGATTCGGTGACAACAATTTCCTCAGTATCTCCTTCGCTGTCCGCCGTTGGTGTAGATACAACGCTGGAGATCGGAGGAACTGGTTTTCTTACTACGTCCATAGTCACTTTGCTAAGCCCGGAAGATCCACCAGTAGTGTATCCACTGGCAAACTTCCAGCTAGTGACCAGTAGTTTGGTCCGTGTGGTTGTTCCCGCCAACACTGTCCCTATCGGTTTCTATACCGTTGTGGTTGATAATGGTGGCGAAGATGTAGCGCAGTTGGAGAACGGCTTTCGGATTAGCGTCAATCTCCCTGTTCGCCCTTTCCAGACTAACAACACAACAGACATCATTCAAGCTCGCGTCATGGACCGGATTGGGATAGCACCCAACGGACTACCATACGACAAGCGCCAGGGACAAGTGCCTTGGGATATGACCGCTGCGCAGGCCCCCGAGTTTGAGAAACTGTACAAGCGTCTGGATGATCTGTTTCCACAGGGATTTGCGCAGTTCATGGGTGGGTCACTACTGGACCTACGTGCTGAAGAACATGGTGTCCTGCGCAATACAGCCAGTTTCTCCCAGACGGTTATGGAAGTTACGGCTGCTGTCGGCACAGTGATCCCCAGCACCATTTCCTTCAGTACAACAGCTACCCCCAATACCACAGACAGACCTCTGATCTTCAATAGTGTTGAGACTGCCCCCATACAGTTCGCCAATCCGATTGCAGGTCTGGTAACTTCTGCCACTACCACTAGCTTGACGGACAATACTGTGGCGTGGGCAACAGACTTGTGGCGAGGGTATTATGTCCTGATAACTCTGGGCAAAGGCATCAACCAGTGGCGTAGAATCATCAACAACAGCGCTACGACTTTGAACGTTGAGGATTGGGATGCTGGCAACGTACCAGACCTGACGTCTACTTACAAGATCTTCACTGGTGTCCATGTTCAGGCGGCAATAGCAGGTAGAAACGGCAATGTTCTAGCAGGTGCTATAAACAGATTGGCTGTACCTGTTTCTTTCGTTAGCAGGGTAGCCAACCCCGTACCTGCTAGAGATGGTGTAGATAGAGAGTCAGATAGACTGTTTCTGAGCAGGTTCCTGTTGACGGTTCGCCAACGTTCTGCTGGTGGTAATGATACCGACTATCAGATCTGGGCGCGCGAAACTCCGGGTACTAGCTTGGGTCCAGTAAGTGTGTTGGAAGAGTGGGCTGGCTATGGTACAGTCAAGGTAGTTATAGTCAACTCAGACAATACTATTCCTGACAGTGCTACGGTGGGCAAGGTGTACGATTACATCCAGACCCGTAGACCAATCGGGGCACATGTCACGGTAGAAGCTGCTGTGGCTGCACTGATTGAGGCCAGGTTTACACTGACGGTCAAGGATGGCTTCAACCTTGTGGCGGTACAACAGCAAGTGAGAAGTGCAATCACTACTTTCCTCAATGCTCAGCCTGTTGGTGGTGAAGATGGACATGTCATGTTCTACCGCGTGCAACAGGCAGCTATCGCTGGTGGTGATGGTATCGACACCTTTGATATGTACTCAACAGGTTACGGTATCCGTAGGGCTGGAGCGCCAACCTTCAGCACTGCAAACGTCACACTAACAGGCACAGAAAAACCAGTTTCGGGGACGATTACGGCTGTATGAACGACAAGGATTTCTACGGTTGGGGCGAGATTCTAATGGAGAATCTGCCCACTTACTGGGAAGAAGACGATTTCATGCAGCAGTTCCTGATGGCTATTGGGTTTGAATTCGACCCGCTAGCCAGATTTACTCGCTTCATGTCCGACAGTGAAATATACCGAGCTATTGGAGATCAAGCGAGCACTATCCAACTGGAGCCGATGCATTCTGCCTGGTTTGCGCGTACAGCTAACGAAGCTGCGATGACGTACTGGGAACAGATGTTCAGTTCGCCTGCTGATCCTGATGCTACGCTACAACAACGCAGGGCGAACATCATCGCTAGAATGCAGGGTACAGCAACACCCACGCCAGCATATATCCATTCACAGATTGCCAACTACGCCGATGAGATTGCAGTGATCGAGTACTTCGACTTGCCGCCAACTGATCTAAGGCGTTATAGTTTTAGTATTCGCATCATCAAACCCAAGGGATTTCCGCCCAACGTACAGGCAAACATCGATCTCATGATCAAGCGTATCAAGCCATCTCACCTGGGATACTTCCTCGAATATAGCGAGGTGACGTGGCATGGTGATACCAGTAACATGACGGACAGAACGTGGGCAGATCTTGGTAATATGACCTGGGCAGATCTCCGATTTGAGTGAGGTGAGCAATGCAAACAACCGTTCGGCACGGATTTCTACTCCCGGAAGTAACCGATGATGACCCTACACCAAACGCGGGTGTTAGGGACACCACCAGATTCAACTCAAACCTTAGCGATAGGAGTACCTTCTTTGACTTCAACGAAGTAATCACTGGCAGATGGAGTTTCTCCACTATCACCCTCACAGGTGGAAATCG
>Ga0207663_10000353_pt1 | contig 20027 bp, 19 predicted proteins | sample LARL53metaG_FD_184346 | JGI IMG/M metagenome (GOLD analysis project Ga0207663, IMG submission 184346) | Corn, switchgrass and miscanthus rhizosphere microbial communities from Kellogg Biological Station, Michigan, USA - LAR L5-3 metaG... | ecosystem: Host-associated > Plants > Roots >...
CGATATACAAACCAAGGTAGATGAATTGGAAGAATTAAATCAATCGCTAAGACAACGCGATAAAGTAAAGGATGATGCTATAGCTCAACTATCAGATCAACTTGTATCTTTATCGGCTAGGTTGCAGGAAATCGAGAGGAGACAGGATGTTGGCGCGCCGCCCAGGACTTAGATGTTTGGGCAATGTCATCTAATCAATAGATATGTGCATTCAACCAAGATGGTCTATCCATATGATACCACTTTTTAGAAAATGTTCATAATTTGGTGCGCCGCACATCTGTATTAGAAGGGATTTTTCCGATATGATTATACTGGGCGTTTCAAGAATTCAATACTGTCTGATGTGTTAAAGCTTACTGGTGATTTACTAAATTAAATATATTGGTTTACATCCATTAATTGCTACTATCTATAGATATCAACTGAGTATCATATAGACTCTAGAACATTGCACTCGTACCAACTAGCCTGAGTCTATCAGCCAAAGGTCTTATTTTAATGCTCAAAGACAGATTCTAATAGGTCAAGGCAATGTTGACATCCTTCCTTATCGGCATGTTTCTGGACTATATTTAGTAGTTTAAGCAAGTCATATATCACCTCACTTTTAGTCATTAACTTTAATGGTGGTGTGATTTTCTCATTTTCTTTATTAGTCATTGTAGGTTCGCTCTTGATCTGATGAATCGTTAACCGCAGACGAGCCTTGCTTAGCCTCTGCATTTAAGCCAGAGGCCGCAAGGTCCTAAATGAAACGTAAAGCTCTTTTAACGACACCCGACAGTTTGCCCCTCATGGCAGCGGTACAATGTTGTATTTACCGTTTATAGATAATTTATGCAATAATCTTATATGCATTTGAGAGATAGCGTAAATTCATGAGTAAATCCGTAATTGCAGCAGTAGTCATAGCGGCGATTACCGCAGGTATGTTAGCGTCAGTTATTGGCCAAGTAGCGTATGCTGGACCAGGAGCTTGTCCAAAGTGTTTCCATCATGGACACCACGGACACCACCACTCACACTTCCATTTCAAGCACTTCCACCATTTCAAACACCATAGAGTACATCACTTCTGCCAGTTTCCATGCACCCCTAACTGCCGTTGTCCTTAGAATAGATAGGCTAATAGACTAGCAAACAAACACCTAATTCTTTCTTTTTAGACCTAGTTGATAGGGGGCGGCCACAAATGGACTAAGAATAGAGAAGTAGCCGCGAATACCAACTAATCAAATATAGTGTCTCATCATATAGCAACTGCTACTGATATGAAATGTCACTAACATTAAATTTTCGCTAAACAATTAAAGGTTTGAGATAGTGTGAACCACAACTCAAACTCGATTCAGTTTGTTACTAATTTTTGCTTCGACTTCCTGTGGCATTCAAATATCGTTCCTAACTTCCACTGTTTGAAATGATGTTGGGAGGCATCTTCGTAAAGGCAATCTTATTCCGACAAATCTTAGTGAACGGTTACTGCTCAATTCTACTGACAGAATATATGAGCCATTTAAGCTTGCTTTATTAGGTTTCTGAAAGGCCGGATACTATCAAAGAGGTTGAAAAGTTTGACCGTTTTGCGATATGCTAGGATATATCCTCTTAAAGTTTTCTCACAAAATAGGGAAGAAAATCATAAAGTGTTCATACTGAGGCATAAATAATATATTTCTCATTAAAATGACATGAATAGTAATAAAAAATCAGAGGATCCATTTGATGCAGCACACGGAGTTTTGGCCCCTAGCTATAGCTCACCAGCACCACATTTGTTCTTTCCAGCCAACCTTAATGGATTTGAACAAAAGGAAGACGTAGTCCGAGAAGTAACAGAAGCAACAACACCGTGGAAGTATTGGGGATATGAAACAGGTAACTTTGGAACAGGATGGGAATGGGGCAAATCTCAAGCTGCTGCCCTTGACCGTCTTGTCACAACGACAAGCAAACTGGCTGAAGGTGATCAGTCGCTTCAGGTTACTGTGAAACATGGTGATGTTGCTTCTAATGGCGCAAGAGCTGAAGTTGTTCAAACATCTGCTAATAATCCATTTTTTAAAGAAGGCGACACGGTTCATTACTATTGGTGGACATTATTTCCCAGCACCTTCGTCACCTCTAGTTTATGGCATGTATGGACTCAGTGGCATCAAACAAGCGACACAGCATGCTGCCAGCCAGATCTGCAATTTGTGTTACATGGTAACACTCTCGGGTTAGAGGTATACAAAGCTCAACAGGCCACTGACACTGTTTGGAGCGCACCCTTGCAACTTGGACATTGGTATCGGTTTCAGCTAATTGTCAAATGGTCTACTACAAATCAGGGACTTATACAATTATGGGTTGATGGTCTGAATGTAGTAAATACAACTCACGTTACTCTCGATCCAAATAGTCCTCCATTCACAGCATATATGAAACAGGGTCTATATCGTTCTCCAGACATAACTCAAGATCAGACAATCTATCACGATGGAATGGCATTCCACTATCATTGATCGAAAAATCTACACAAGACAGGTAGCATGATGCTACCTATAGCCTATTTGACTTTCATTGCATAAGATATTGAAATTATATAGACAGAATAATATCGCTACTACTTATCATGGTAAATGTAATGAAAATTATTGATAGTAGTCTTTTTTAAATAGAATATAATGAGAATAGACGCACCAGACTAAATAGAATATAATGATACTAAGTGTGTTTGTCTTGCTGTCTATAACTGAAGTAGTGTTAGAATCCTTGTTTGCCACATATATCATCTTAGTATTCCTGAGTGTAGATATTATCCCAAATTTGGAAGAATAGAGGATGAAGAAGTAATACAAAGGAATAGAAAAGGCAACAATATATTGGACCCATCAGATTTAGATACTTTGGAAGCTTAATCTTTTTTTCAATCTTGGTGAATGTATCCAGACGTAGACGCTGTAAAAACGGCAATGGAATATGCCGCTAAGGCAATGGAATATGCCGCTAAAGTGGAGAAACGTATAGTCACCTAACTATCTAACAGTCGCTAGACATTGATCTATATACTGATCTACCTGTTGGTCCTGACCCCTCTGCATATTATTAGTCCAGGCCATTTTGATAACGCTCATGCAATCAGGGCTTAATCCCCCTGCTCCTGACGCTGCTGTTGCTGTTGCTACATTATTGTTGACTATTGTTTTTGAATTTGTATTTCCACTTTTATGCATCGCTATCCTTATCTTTATTATTGTTGGAGTTAGTTTTGGTCCTGGCTTTACGGATTGAAGATTTGGATTAGTAACTTTATTTTTTGTGCATTCAGCTAATTGAGTATGGTCACGGCATACTGATTGTTTACTTTGACATTCAGGGAAACTAGGGTTTCTGATAAAACCTGAATCACATTTCACTTTATCGGGTATACATTGACCCGATTCATCGTCTTCATGACTATGGAAACCCTTTGGACATTTTTTATGTTCAGGAACGCAACTCTCATATCCATTCTGGAAAAAGCCCTTTGGACATTTACCGTTATCTGACTTACACTTATCCTGTTCTGGCTTGAATAGGCAACTATTATCCGGTCCGCGTGTTAGTGGCTTTATTGGTTGTTGCGGTTGTTCTTCGCTAGGATTACATGGTCCACCCACACCAACGACACAGATTCCCTTCCCAGTACCTGGTTCATCTGGTTTTACTGGTTGCTGTTCTGGTTGGTTTGGTGCTTCTGGTGTTGATGGCTGCGTTTCTGCTAAGTTTGAATTTCCGTCGTTGTTGTCATTGCTTCCCGAATCACTAGGAGAATTATCATTGTTACTATCACTAGAATCACCGTTTGAATCTGTCCCCTTATCAGAACCTGAGTCGGATCCTGAATCTGACCCTGAATCACTACTCCCCCCTCCGCTGTCACCACCATTATCTCCGCCGCCACTATCTTCACTATCACTACCTGAATCCTTAGCTTCAACCAATTTCATACTAAAACCACTAGCCAAAACCATAGAAGCTGCTAAGCCAACAATAAAAAATAAAATAATAAATTTATTCATTATTTACTTTCAGCCCTTGGTTCACTTTCCTGTACGATCATAGACTATATCAGCTCCCGTCGGCCCAGATATTACTCATGTTCAATGTTACATACCAATCCTACACTCCGTTCTTCACATGTTCCATAATGTTCCCCTTCTTTCAATTCGGGGAAGTTCGTACCGTTCTTGTGTTTATTAGCACTCATATTGCTTGCCGGCGATCGTAGCACTAACATTAACATTATCGCCATCATGAATTTTGTTAATACAATAGTTGTCTTGGTCCTATTCAATCTATCATAATTGTAGTTGACTGATGTTATTGAACATTCTGCTTATTGTTTATAGAAGAAGATTCTATATTCAGTCGGTTAGAAACGAAGTGCCGATTTGTAATCAAGGCCTGGAACCATAATATGAAACAGTGTTCGATAAATGTGGGATAAAGTGATACCCATAATGTGCATTCTAACTCGACGACCCAAAATTGAGTTGATTGACGAAAGTCATTTAACAGGTTCTCCTAGACGATCCTTCCATGTTCAACATAATGAGACATCTACAGTTAGAATCTTCTTTTAGAACGGATAAATATATTTTTATTGTAAAATAGGATATCAGATAATTGGAATCGATGATTAAGATGAACACGGTAGCAACTTTGAGTGCAATAGCAATAGGTACGGTTTCGACACATCGAGACCCATGCTTTAAAGATGGGTACGAGACAGGTAGAAACGGACCATTCAGTCAGGATAGGTTCGCGCAAATGTGGCGATAGTTACGAACACGGCATTATGGCTGGATGTCTATCGGTAATGGGAAATGATAAGGAAGTGTGTAATTTAGCGGAGGATGCATAGGTAAATGAAGGCATTAATCGGCGTAGTTGTAGTGGTGCTAATGATGGGCTGTTTTACCTACGGTAAAACAAGGCCGCCATCTGTTATGGCAGCATCAGATGCATATCTAGATGGATACAGACAGGGTAGCCACGACTATATTCATCGATTTATTGGCCCACAGGTTGAGTGCTGACTGAGTCGAACATAACTGACTTCGTAAATGGACATACTCAGGCATGGATGATATATTCAATGGACCATAGGCCACTGCTCATTTCACTAAGCACGAGCTACAACGCGTTGACGTATGGTTTGCGGGAGCTAACGCATTAGCATATAACCTTACTAAAGATCCTATGGGACATAACTCAGACTTTTATGTTCAGGGATGGTATAGTGCACGCTATCCCTCAAATTAAGTGAAATGGAAATGAGAATTATAATCAGTATAGTGACAATCGTCGTATTACTAAGTGTGGCGCAGTCTGCTTATGAGCCTAGTGTTGCGCCCAATAACATTTTCATGGCGTATCAGCATCCGCTTGAACGTCACAATTCTCTCCACTACGTCCTGAGTCTCTACAGCCTTGGCTCCAACCACGTGTATATCCTAGAACCCAAGATTCATGGTTAGTTCCGCCCATGGATTTATTATGATGATATTCACCATCAAATAGTCCATCGTGAAATCCTTCTGTTAATCCTTGAAAATAACTTTGTGGATTAAAAACAGACTTGGGTTGTGGTATTGGCCAACTAATACTAGATGGACCCTGTACACAGTTAAGCTCTACATCAGTAAGAAATCCTGCAAAATCTGCGTTAAACTTACAATATCCAGTGACATAGCCATTGACAAACTCCTTTGTCTGATTGATAAAGCCCTTACCAGGTTGCTCTACGTAAAGAGTACCTGTACCATTATTTTCTATACTATCCTTTCCATCAATCTCCCCAAGTGTAAGTCCTAATTGATAATCTGATATTGCGCCACCAAGGCCGGCTGATGTAACAAGTGGTATAGCACCCTTCGATAGATCAAGGCTAACAATACCACCAGTTTCACCCAGCGTTATCGTCTTGCTGTCGAGAATGGGTTGTGAAATGCATTCCGGATAGCCGTATGCATTCAGATGTGTGATACACTGGCTTACACTCACAGTCACTTTATCTCCGGGGTAATATCCAACTAGTTCGTCAGTATATCCCAGAAAATGCATCTCTCCGGTTTGGTTTACCATTCTGGTTTCAGAACCGGATGAACCTGAAGTCTTATCGTAATACTGATATGTTACATTCACGCCCGCTGATGGAATCCCATAAGTGACTACAGCAATACCTTCCGTGATGGGCTCGTGCTTGCCTATGAACCATTTCGCAGAGCTTGGACCATCAGGACAGTAAAGTGCGGCCCTATCATCATCAGTTCCCACATTTTTGTTGGCTGGTATGCTACAGTATCCATTGACATATCCTTTGACAAACTCCGATGTATGCCATGCAAAGCCATGTTTTGGTTGGTCGATATACGATGTTGCATTTGATGACATATTTCCGTCAATTACACCGTGTTGAAATCCTGACTGATAAGCAGCTTGTGGATGGTCTGAATGTGGAAGCTCTGAGAATTGTCCAGGTTCAGTTGACACAGTTGATAATACAGTTTGTGCAAAGACAGATTGTGCGTCTATCATTAGTGTTGCGCCTAGCACCAAGACTACAATTACGCCTAGTGTAGCTGTCATTTCTCATCCACCCACGAAGCAGAATCTGGGCCTTTATCACAGTCCCAACTAGCTTGATCTGCGTCACTTGACGTTCCACGACTAGCAGTGCAAAATCCTGTAACATAACCTCTTACAAAGTCCCATGAATGAAATGCAAAGCCCTTGCCTGGCCCTAAGATGTACCAATGGCATCCATCTGGATGTGAACAGCTATCATTTCCATCAATTACTCCATGATTGAATCCCGATTCGTATGGAGATATTGCAGAGACAGACTGTTGTGTTTCCATTAGAAAGACTGGTGCGCCTATCAAGAGCACAAGACTGATCACTGCGAATACTATGATGTTCATTTCACTTAGTAAGGTATGCTTTGGTGATGAGATCAAAGCATAAAGGACTGCCTTTGTTGCATACTTTCTTCGTTCCAACCTAATATATCTAAGATAGATAAGCTTTGAACATTCTTACTAAGACGTCTAGAAGATAATTCTGTCATTAAACAAAGTGAAACACCGTCACACAGTTCATTTACCATCAAATAATACTATTCAATATCCATGGTTAAATTAAGTGCATTTGACGATAAAAAGTGCAAGAATGGGGAGTCATCATGAGCAACCTTTTATTAACTTAGCATAATCTGATAGAAGGCAGGCAAAGGCATAGCTCGTGTCCATGGCTTAGTTACTAACAGACTGCTCTGATAAAGATCTATGTATATCGAACAGTCAATCTAATCTTAGCATATCCCTTTTTTCGATAATATTTATAATCTGCCATCTCACATATCGTATTATAACTTTATGTCTGGGATGATCAATCCGGACGGATTAAAAAGTCCGATAATGTCCGATGAGTTAACTTGTTGCATGTTAACTGAATTAGTATGTTGATTCGCATCGACTAATTGCTACTATCTATAGATGTCAATAGTAGTTTCAGCAATATCGTAGATTCTTAGAGTTTTAGTAGTCCTTTATGCATTAGGACCTTTATTTGACTCGATGTTCTATTCTTAGCAATCATCAGCGACCAGAATTGCTCGAGATATATTCCATGTATGCAGCTCATGGAATATTTAGATTATTTAAAAAGAATCATTTACTGAGGTTGAACACTTGTTACTTCAATGGATAGAAATCGTTAAGATGTACCACAATCAATACTATTCAGGACGAAATCATAGGAATTGCTTATCAGAAATTACATCTTAGATAAAAATTGGCTCTTCTCAGTACGATAGTCGGATATTTTTAGTAATATCCATAATTATTCTCAGCATACTCTCGGTGGATTTCTTAATAAGTAGCTCGATCGATGTATTCAATCCACAGGCATCTTCAAAATGGGGGATAATATTATTTTCTACTATCGCTATAATATGTATTGTTTGCCAGTATATCATCCTATCCATAACTAGGAATGTGACCTCTAGATACAATGTAAGAGATTCGCAGATTGTCGCATTACAAAAAGTAATGTCCATAGTTTTGTATGTTATGACTGCCCTTGTCGCTATTGTTCTTTTACAGATCTACCTTTTCTCGTGGTATTACATACATCTAATTTCTGCGGTTGTGGTAATTGCTTATGGTTTTACTTCTATATTAATGGGGATATTAGCGTTTAAATTATTCAGTTGGTTCATATCAAAGAGATCACTTATACTCCTGATATATGGAATAGCTGCAGCGTCATTTACCATAAACGCAGTGGTTTCAGCAATTTTATTTGAGCAATTATTAGTAGAAAAGCCGCAAATATTTACACCACACTCTGCGGTGGAATTCAATTTTGAATGTGAAAAAAATCCATTTAAATGTTTTATAACAAATTTCCAGAGTTATACCGTGTACGCATACGTTTATCCATGTGGTGTGGGAGTATCATTCTTCTATATCCCCATATTAAAAGAGTAGGAAAATTAAAATTCTGGGTTCTTGTGGCTGTCCCTCTTGTAGCTTTTTATCTTGGGGACGTTTCTGCTTATGGTGAATTGTATCAAATGAGCTTTATTGTTAACAAAGAACAAACACCTGTGATAAAAATGTCATTCATTGTATTATTCACAATACTTCTAGGAGTACTGAATGGTATCAGCTTCCGATCTGTTGGAAAGCTCGCAAAAAATTCTCGCAGTGTAATGGAGTATATGACGTGCACTGCATACGGTGTAGTATTTTATTTTATTGCTGCTAATTCCACGGTTGCTGCTGCAGGATATCCTCCATACGGACTTGGCAGTATTGCATTTGTACCAATATCTGCGTTCTTGATAGTATTAGGTCTTTATTATTCAGCAATTTCAGTAGCGAATGATTCAGACCTACGTCGTGAAATAAAGAGATCTATAATCAAGGATACCAAATTATTGGGAAGCCTTGGCGAAGCTCAGATGCAGCAAGGATTAGAGAAAAAGGTCACGACATTAACCAATGACAAAATGGAATTAATAATTCAACAAACTGGAATACAACCTTCAATCTCAATAGAAGATGCAAAACAATATTTGTATGAAGTACTTGAAGAATTAAAGGTTCGAAAAGTATAAAGGCCAAGCACAAATTGTTAATTTCTAAAAAAGTAAAGATTCCTTTCTATGATTTTAGTCAATTTTGGGTTGAGGTACTGGTCTGTTCTATTTTACTTTAGAAAGCAATGGCTTAGTGACATTTAGCATCACCGCCACTACCGCCAATTGAATCTCCGCCGTCACCGCCTCAAATACCCTGACTGCCAGCACCACCAAAGGGAGAAGCGGCGTCAGCACTACCGCTAGTACTAGTATCATCATCGCCGGCACTGTTTCCGCCGTTTACCGAGTTTCCACCACTGGCGGCTCCACCGTCTCCACCGCGGCCATTTCCACTATTTCCACCATTGCCTGCATTACACGGGTCGATTAATGCAAAGGCTGAGGTTGGTAGTGCTGCTGCGAGTGTGCCTAACACAATGATTCCAGCAATAGCTGCAAACAACATTTTCGATGTGTTTTAATCATTTTCGTATAAACATTTCGAGTAAGATAATAATTTATTTTCTGATAGATAATTTTGAAAGTTAATTCTTACTCATGATTTCTGCAGATTGTTCAGTTAACGGATAGAACTATAGTTAAGTACATCTTATTTCCCCATAATGGCAATCTTCAACAAAAAAAATAGGACCTCTTTAAAGTATGTTAAATACACATTGCAGCTATACTCTTCAGAGGTATCACTCAGGAAAACGTCCGATAGTTGTCTACTGTAAATATCAAAGGAAATCAGGTCTCTCATATCCGGGACGGTTTCTGATATCAGCGGCAAACCAATCCACTAATTTCAGATATGATGACAGAATTTTCATAGAACACATTATTTGGCACAAGTCCCTTCATTGCAGACACATGAACTCTCATCACTATCTATTTATACCAAGGTGCTAGTCTATACATCTGATCCACTATTATAGGAATACGTTTTAATTCGAATTTGATGTGTTTCATACCGTTATTAGAAGATACTTTTTCCAAGATAACTGAACGATGATTTAGAAGAATTATAGATTGTTTATTGGAAATAGAAGAAAGGTAATTCATCTAACTGTTTGATACAGTGGATCAAAATATCGCACTTTGACTGCGATAATATTCAACTGCATATACATGTTTGCACTTGGCATTGTAGTGCGCATAATCTGGACATGAACAAACCCAACCTGATTCAGTTGCAATGACGGTATAAGTGCTATAACCAGATCTTGACCTTATTATATAATTTAATTCATTGATCATTGAAATAGCGCCTTACAGAATAGGACTAGTGAAGAAATGAAATATCCTAACTATGAACAATTAGTCGAGATAATAAAAAATAATGGTATAGTATTCCAACGGATTACCTTAACGTCTAATATTCAATCAGATTTTTACTATGACTTGAAGAAAATTTTACACGATCAAGAATCACTCCATTTAATAGCAGGTTCGTTATTGGAACAAGCAATCAAATATAATGTAAAGTCCATTGGTGGATTAGAGTTAGGTTCTATTCCATTAACTACAGCTGTTCTAATGCTGGCCTGGGATAAAGGCGTCAACCTAACCGGATTTACAGTTAGAAAGAACGTAAAAAAGCATGGACTGCAAAAGAAAATAGAAGGTATTGTTAGAGAACCAATAATGATATTAGAGGACGTAATAACTTCAGGCAAGAGTGTAGCAAATGCCGTTGATGCATTACTTCAAGAGGGTTATAGGGTGAATAGTGTGGTTTGTGTATTGGATAGACAAGAGGAAAGTATAACCAACATCCTAAAACAAAGAGATATATCTTACATCTCGTTATTCGAACATTCCGAATTCAAACCCTACATTGAAGAAAGACTAAGGAATAAAAAATTTTAGGTCTTATTGACCATTTGTAACCTGGCACCACTCCTATCGGCTCTGTAAAGTTAAGGAAAAAGCTATAGATTTCGTTCTCGTTTTTTTTATGTGATATATCAGATAAGAAATAGAACTGCGCCATAATGTAGACTGATATCATAGGATGGTATTATAATTTATTTATGCTGTATATCATGAGGCGCGCGGTGCCTAAAGATGCCTAAACGACATGCTCCTTTCCTACTATTGCAATTACGATTGTATTTTGATTGCGCTAACGAGGGATTGAATTTCCACAATAGTGTTATTCTCAGCTAATGGTTGTTTTATACCTCTGTCTTCAGCCGATTAACAAATAGTTACGTAACTGCAATTCACTAATGCGCGCGCGTTTTGAGCTTCTCTTCTACTAATCTAATTCCTCTGATAATCTTTCAATCAGATATTTTATTGTAACAGGCTTTTCGATAAAACATCCCAAATTTACATTAGGATATAGTTCTCTTAGAGCTTGAATATTTACTTCTAATGCAGACATAAAACATACTCTGATGTTAACATCCAATTCTAATATCTTTTCACATAACTGAAAACCATTCATGTTTGGCATATAAATATCGGTTAAAAGAAGATCATAATAATGTGGTTTGAATTCTTTTAACACTAACAAAGGATCGGTATATGTGCATACCTCAAATCTTTTCTTCTTGTCTCCCTCATTATAATAACGGCCATCTAAAGCCGCTTTGAAAGTCAATGTAAGATCAGGATCATCGTCTACGACAATTATTCTTTTAATAAATAGTGGTTGTGTTTGTTCTTTTATTTTTGTCTCTGTGATGATATCTAAATTTGATCCCAGGTGTTGTGGGGATTTAGGATTAGTAAGAGAAGGCTCGGAAAGATAATATTGATGATGAAAACAATCATCCTTACTGTTACTATCAAAATAACGAAATAAACTACTCTGTTGATACATAGAAAAAAATTTATGTTCCACTATAATTTGAGTCATTTGTCAGTTATGGATATTATCAATTACAAGGATCTACTACACCTATGATACTAATCTAATTTGTTTGTATAAACAGGGTTTTATTGATTTGTCTTTAATTTTGCAGGCTGTGAAGTGCCAAGCTGCTTCAAGTGCTAGGAAAGAAGTTGCAAATCCGATACTTACATATGCTATATTTTCTAACATATTCTGTATACATTATTGATAAATATAATGTTATCTATAGTTTAGGTAAACGCCTGCCAGGATATTATTATTTTACATTAACAAATGATAATAGACAGCTCTACAAGGTATAAACAACGTTACATATGTAAGACACAAATTCTACGCCAGTTCTGCTATAATTTAAGCTACATTTTACGACTGATTTTCGTTATGACACATATCTGGGAGCAACCTCTGATACATAGAGCGTCAAGAGTATCCAGGCGTGAGGTTAGATGCTGCAGTATATGAGAAGTTGCATACATGATCAGGTTCTTGCGCGCTTTGTATCTGACTTTTTGGAATAAATCGTATTTGCACCAAGAGCTTGTGGTGGTCTCTCCACTGTCATCAGTGTCATCAGTGTCATTTATCGATACTTTACCCGCAGACAAACAAGCCTTACATGACATACGCTTTAGGTTCAAAGTGGATAATGTCTGGAATACCATTACCACTATACACCCAGAATTAGAACCTAATGCAAAGAGCAAGGATATCTCTCTTGAACCCATTGTAACTCACGACCTTACCATTAAGACTACAGTACATCATACAGATACTGTTAGTGTTATGGTTGCATGTTCTCTAAATCCTGTTGCTGCAGATCTTAAAGGCCTAGTTCGTCTTTCTAATGCATTAACTCGTGCAGAGGAGCGATTGTTACGATATACAGAATGCGCGCCCCCATCGCTGTCACTGTCATCATCGATACCGGATCATGATTCTTGGATCGTAACGATGTGGCATTTTGGCTATGATTCTCCCAATGAATATACTAATAAGGAATTCGAAGTTGCATGGGAAGATGGGCAAAACGCCTTAATGCGTATATACACTAAAGACCTGAATGGAGAGACTAAAATCAGAAGAGAGCGTCAAGAATATCCTAATAAAAGATTCGATGAGGCAATAGAAGAAAAGCTACCTACTGTCATCAAGATGCGCGCGATGCCTAAAGATGCCTAGACAACTTATTAACCGTGAAGAGCAAGGCAAATTGATAGCACAAACAAATGGCGCCATTACAATGATAAACGAATCAAATTATACTGTCAGATCGAAATCTGGCTACAATAATTACAATGTCTTTGTGACCCACTCAGGATGGGCTTGTTCATGTCCAGATTATGCGCACTACAATGCCAAGTGCAAACATGTATACGCAGTTGAATTTTATCGCCAAAGCTCGACATCTTAGAACCTATCCGAAAAGTAGTTGATTTTAATTGAGTTATGTGCAAACTGCATTTAGGACAGCCAAAAGCATCGTATACAAAGCAAGATTTTGGAATCGAATAGTGTAATTATTATTATTATTATTATTCATTGCAATCTACTCGTTGCATTAGATTTGGAAATATTGGTACTATTGCTCATTGCAGTATTATTGTTATTATATTTAAATGCAGAAATGGTCACTTGATTTACGGTATTAGGTTGTTTAATAACTACACTGCCAGGGGGCGACGTAGATGAAGGAACTTGTTTTAGTATAAAGCTTTTTGCAGGACTATTGTTAGAGCTAGAATTATTATTATTGTTATTTATCTTAGTAACTTTCCATATTACACCACTATTTGCATATGTCCAGGGTACAGCTGGGATGAAAAAAATACAGAGGATTATTCTACGTAACAAGGTTAACTAAGGATTATAAATATATAGCACAGAGCTCACTAAATGGAAAAATACAAATACTAAGACTGTTTTATCTGTATCTAACAAGTCTGCAATATTGGTATATATTGTTGCTGCACTAACGATTTCTACTGCTGCTATCTGCGTGAATTAGTAAGACATAGAGCTGTTCTGATGAGGATGAGAACTAAACTAAAGAACAAAATTCATAGTATTATACTTATGAAAGGCATCACTATATCTAATACATATAACCATTATCATTCGTTTACACAACTAATATCTATATTTAGCTAATATGAAAGAGATAGTAGCAGCAGCTATCATGCTTGGAGTCTGAGTCCTCAGTCAAGTGTCACTGATGCTGGAAAGGCGAACTCTTTCTTAGAGACATTACTATTAATTCCTTATCAACCTGCCTATATACACAATATTCATTTGCAGGTCGATATCGATCATAATGAATACGAATATATCATTGGCAAAGAGGAAGCACGCTGTAGATCCAAAGATCATTCCGAAAGAATTGATCGTGTGAAGGGCATGCCTAACGTCACGTACATTATCTATCCTAAAGGTAGAGTAATGGTATACGTCAAGTGCAGCGAAATTCCATTCCGACTCGAAACGGAAAACGAGGTCAGCTATCTCTTCTCGTTCCTAGGGCAAGTACGGGATAGAATGATCATATGGCTACACGATGTACGTGAGACTGTAGTACCTTCGATTATGGAGTGGAGTTTATTGCAATGCGATATAAATCGAGATGTAGAATTAACCAAAGCCCAAATCACATTACCGGATATTCAACTTAAATATGTAGATCGGGTATTCCGACTCTACGTCAAATCCCTGGGTGATAAGGCAGTATTACGAGCCGAGGAGTTATTAAATTTAAAACAGCTCCTTCCTGAGGCGTTATACTGTATATTAAGTCCTAACAAATCACTACATACGAAGTTGGATCTCCTTTTGTCACTTATTCTACAACAAAATAACAAATCAAAAAAGGAGGGACGATTTGTATAAGGTGCTCAAGTAATAATTACGCACTCTCTATTGAGACTTATTGAGTTTTCGGGTTGTAATTAATATTAGTTCAAGATAAACATTTCACAGCATCTTGTGATGAGAAAAGTTTGGGCTGTTAGTCAGATAATATTTGAGCAATGTTGTATATTCAATATATTAATATATTAAATATATTGAATTCCATGTATGTCATAAAACATTTGATGGAATGACAAAGTAGAATTTTTTATTTCTAACATTCAGAACTTATCTAGTCAGTTTTAGTATAGTTAGTCTCAAATAATAAGAATCAAATACACGATGTTCCAATGACCATTGACAATAACTAAGAGAACAATCAACCGATCACTTAAATAACTAGAATCTTCTGTCCGTATCATCATTGGCTGCAAGTTCTGAAGCAAAGAAAAGATCATTTACCCAAGAATTCTTCGACTTCTTATAGACTTTTGGAATTATTGGGCTTGCCATTGCCTTTGTAATAGGACAAGCAGCTTCTACACTAGTAAATGCCTTTGTGAAGGATATAATTGATCCCTTGATAGGTCTATTTCTCCCAGCTGGTAGCTTAGCTGCACTAACAATAAAAGTTCCAAACATTGCAGGAACAACTACTGTTTTTAGATATGGTGATCTAATCTCTAATATCATTAACTTCCTCGTAATAGCATTGGTAGTATTTTTTGCATACAAACAGCTTTCAAAGTATAACATCATAGAAGATAAGACTAAGGGAGAAAAGAAGTAACTTCCCTATGCGAAACATATATTGGATGATGTCTTCAGCCTGGCTCTGTAGAAATCACACTACTTGGACAGGCACTTGTGATGCTCTTTCAAATATTACTCAACCCATTTTGGTCGCGGTTCGAGCAGATGATGCTGCCGCACTAGACTCATTAACCTTAGCATAAAAAATCCAGGATCTTGGATCATTAGTATAGGAATTGCTGGACATGGGTTAGTGTACCAGCATCCCGACACATTTAACAAATTATTAATGATTATTTTTAGAAAATAACAGAGAACACATGGAATAAGTTAGAACCTAACAGGACTGCTGTTAGCTGCCAATCTATCGTAATTAGTTTGTCTATCGCCTAAAAGATGAAAATGCAAAAAAGGTAGTCGCTATTTGGTCACATCTAGATTATAATTAATATCTGCAAAATGTGTGGTAGTTCCAAGAGACATAGCTCCTTTAAGGCTGTCCAGCATTCCTCCAGCTTAATATCCAGTTATTTGCAATCTGTTTTTGAGCTTGTGATAAGCCTATGGAACCATTACATACAGCTTTATGAAGGTAATTTTCAAACCTATCTTTCACATGAAAATTAAATTGTCCATATCCTGGTTCAGGAAAAAGGTTTTTCACGTCAGTAGGATGTCCTCCTACTGCAAGCGGAATTAAGTGATCAAGCTCGTAGTTTGAACGAGAATCGGTGAATCCATACGACCTCATGAGCTTTATTTTTAGAGGTGTCGTATAGCTCACTGGAGGTCTTATAGTTTTAGTATAGCCTGGAACACAAATTGTGTTCTTGGTGTTGCCTTGAGTTACAGATGGATTTATAGCTCCAGGTGTGCATTTAGGATCGGGCAGACTTCCGTTTATTATATGACAGGTAATTGGTATTGTTAAACTAGACAATGCTTGTGAGGAAGATGTGGCAATGGATGAATTATTTGTATTAATTTGTTGTTGGTGTTGTTGTTGCGTCTGTTTTGGAGATGGTTTGTGAAATAACCCGCCAAACAATTTATCCAAAGTTCCTTGTAAAGAAAAAGCGTTTGCATTCGGAAAAAATGGTATTATTGTTAGTAAATTAATGAGACTAGATAATATTATTATCATCATCATTCCCACTAGAATGATCGTCTCTGTCTTGCTACTCATATTTTGTAATTAAGTAGTCTTGTTTTTTACCTTATTTATTAATTACAAAATTCTTTAGGGGTTACGCATTTCAAGAAATAAGACAGCATATTCTTTTAGATTTCACTTAGTGTCTTTTCTTTCACAATCAGTTCAATGTTAGCAATTTTATTTTCATGTTGCAAGTTAATTAAATTTTTATTGCAAACAAGTCAACAAATTTGTCTCCTACCGGATCAGGCAAAAACTGTACAATCAGGTTTAGCGCGTTTTTTTTAGTCATAGTTTTTACTATTTTATCTATCTCTTCTTTATTCCATGTTGAGGCTCTATCATCTACATCATAATTAATTTTCTTTAAGGCTTCTTCAACTGCAACTGCTTCTTCACCTTCTTCTATAGGCAGCAAGTAATACTCCGTCGTCATTATCATTCTTAAGACTACATTATTGATATATCTACTTCTGTACCTGTCACCGTTGCCGTTATAGGTTATTCCACATATGACTACTACCAGACTTTGTTTCGGTAAAAGTAACTACTATTGCTCCATTGAGGAGGATGATGCTTCAATTTTCTTATCATCCTGTTGTTTCATAAAACCCCTGTATTATTAGCTATTATTGGTATTACTTGGGTTTATCGGCTCCTGATAATGTTTAGAAAGATATTGATGATCAAGAAATATATTTTTGAAACAATATTCTGCATCGCTATGTACAAAGAAGAAACAGTAATACCGAAATCTCTAGAATAATGCAGCTAGCTTATGTCTAATACTTCTCTCAATTCGTTCACCTACAAAATTGTAGCTGCGATTTAATACTTACCAAAACTGTTTGGCACCTTCTTCAAGAAATGAAACAATCATAACTAATACTGGGTAAGAACATGGCTTTAAATCATAGGAACCTATCACATATTCAAAACCCATCAATTTGTATCTATACAAACCAAAATAGAAACGAGTTTGCTAATTGGATTAGAAAAAGATGAGAATTTTAGAGCAATCACAAAAGCTGGTGAATCTTATACAAGGTGTGTAGATGCTTATGATCAAATAATTAATGACGAAAACGAGGTTGGTTAGAAAATAGAATTAAAAACATGGATAGCTGCCGCCAGAAAAAATGAATTAATATTTGTTGAAGTTGATGGAGTTGACCTAAGTGGTTGGAATCAAGAAGGAGAAAGAATTAACTAGCTATATACTTTTCAAAATTACTTGATAATTTTAGCCATGTATGATAATACCCTTGGTAAGCCTTAGGATTTGATAAAAACAACTACTTTCTCAGTAAGAAATACTGTAGAAGATGTGAACATTATACCTATTATGATGAAGGTATGTCCTGTCTACGTTGTGGTATGTAGCTTAGGGCTAACACGAAGTAGCAGTGCATGTAAAAAACCCATATTTATAGAAGTTATGGGTCTAAGAAATGGCAAAGTCTACATCGTTTGAAGCATATTTGCACAGCCGGAATGTCTTCACAAGTAGATCAATTCATTTATTCTTACGTACGATAGACTTGAATTCGAATGCCATTAGGATCCTCTACAAGAATTGCCTTTGATGATATCTCGCTATTTCTTTCAGCGATATTTTGCTGTTGTAACTGTTTGAATATCCTATCCAATTCTTCCTTGTTTGGCAGTTCGATACCAAAATGATTCAATCCTACACTTTCTGGTGAAGCTGGTAGGATGTTAGTTCCAAGCCACGTGTTGGTTGCAATATGGTGATGGTATTTGCCAGCAGCAAAAAAGTATGCACCAGGATAAGTTATAGTCAAATTTAATCCTAAAATGTCACGATAGAACTTCAGTGCCTTCGATAAATTACTGACATGCAAGTACATATGGCCAATCAGTGCCTGAAGGCATTTCAGTCCATCCTCTATCAGTTGATTCCTTAAGCAAGTTATCAGTGTCCAACGGAAGTATGGTCATTTGTAATTGGATATTATCGCTGTTATTGCCGTTGCCATTCCATTTCCATTCAATTTGAGTCCTGTCACTATAAATTTCAAGACCATTAAAATCTGGATCACGAATGTAAATGGATTCTGATACCAGATGATCAGCTAGGCTTTATTGAATAATATCACCGACCTAGGCAGTATAATAGGCTTTAAATTGCGGCTACAATGACGAATACTGCGGAACATTGTGCTAAATTACAAAATATATAGGTTTCAAACATTACATCTATGCCTATATTTGATAAATAAACTCAAGATACCAAAAATCGTATCAGAACACGGATCACATTGAGCATTCTTGTTGTTGGCCTGAAAAGTACAACTGTAAGGCATAATAAACACACTTTGATAGGGTCCTACGTCTTCCTTTGGATATTGCCATCATCAGAATGTAGGAAGTTTTCAGCTATAGGTCTATCCGTTGAGTGAAGAGCCCAAAATTATGACTCTTCATTATTATAATATCAGAGTTGTATAGAAAACAAGAAATGATTAGTGGGATAAGATTTGACTTTAAAGACATATGGACATGATCTTGTTTAGATCCCATTTTACTATTGTAAACTATCATATAATCTGCTTCTTTTAATAGACATATCACTAATGATAATACTCTAATTCAGACCCAATACTAAGTTAGTCTGGGCTTTATACTTATAGGATTTGCGAATTAGGAGGAAGATGAATTATACGAATGGAGAATTAATAGGATATCAGGAAGCTTAACCTCACAGGACAGACAGACTCTTTGAGTAAAATCCCTTAATCCTGTATTATGGGAGCTTGTGGGAATATCTCATAGCAATTCTAATTCCTCTTGACGCCTCTACCTAAGACAGTGACTTTTTCTGAATCTACAGGAATCGCACAAAATTACTGTGTGTATATTCTTGAGCTTAGAAAGCAGGAGCAAATGGTTTTGTAGTATCGATATATGCATTACCACAAGTCCATTTGCTATGCGTATTATCTCTATTATAAGTGAGGCATCTAGGATGCCTTCGTCGTCGTTGTTCCAGCAACAGGTTGAATCCTTGCTGCCTAGATCGCTGAAACATTCAGGATTAGTAAGAGTTTCGATGGTTTAGTGTAGGCGAAGGCAAATATCGTGTCTTGTTAGACGCTGAAGGATCTACAGCGTTGGACATATATCAAAATATACGTGCAACAAGTACGAGATAATATAAAATCATGGTTGTTAAATTATGCGAAAGGAATGATGGAGGAAAAGAGAGCGGTCAGATCACAATGAATCCATAAATTCGATGAAATCAGAATTATGAACGTGTTTTGTCT
>Ga0207663_10000354_pt1 | contig 19988 bp, 15 predicted proteins | sample LARL53metaG_FD_184346 | JGI IMG/M metagenome (GOLD analysis project Ga0207663, IMG submission 184346) | Corn, switchgrass and miscanthus rhizosphere microbial communities from Kellogg Biological Station, Michigan, USA - LAR L5-3 metaG... | ecosystem: Host-associated > Plants > Roots >...
TCGTGTTCCGTATCCCGTTCGCTGTTACCACCGGATTGGCCGTCGAGCCTACCCAGCTGTTCAAGGTCGGCGGGTCCGGGATCGCCGTGATCACCCGGTTGATTCGCGGTGAGGGGCATCCCACCACCGTCCGGCACAGCTCGGTCGCCTTGAATACTGCCGCGCCCGACAACTGAATCAAATCATCCAGTACGTAGTACAGGCTTCCGTCGTCATCCACCGCCACTCCAGCGATGTCTGAAAACTTGCTCTTCAGTATCTGGATCGCTCCTACCGATGTTACGCCTGCTCCACCTATTCCATTCGGTCCATCCGTGAACCCAAACGCGAATATTCGCGTCCTCAACGGTTGGTTCGCTGCGTTCTTCGTGCATCCCTCGGTGTCTAGCACCGACACATACACCACTTCGCCGATCACTCCGCAGAACGCCGGACCGAAATCTCCAAGGTCCGCCACCGGCTGCACTGCTATACCGGTTACGTCCACCTGGTCATCCAAACAGTCTCCCGACGTTGCGCTGCCCCCCACGGGCGTTCCACCCGGGCTGATCAGCGTCACCACTCCAACAGGTGGCGGTCCGCCTATCCCTGTTCCGACCGCTCCCGTGTTCACCAACGCCACTATGTTGATCTGGCTTATCAGATCTACCTGCGGCCCAAATCCCGTCGGCCCTCCGCCGACTCCCGTTCCGCCCGGCTGCCCGGGATTGGTGTCCACTCCTACCCACAGGTTCCCCACCGAGTCTCCATAGTAATACACGTTCTGGTTGAACCCGTTGGCTACCGTGTGCTCGCTTATCGCCGTGTGCGTCAGCTCTACATCCGGCTCCGATTCGGCAAATGAAAAATCATCTACCTTCTGCTCTCGGTCTACCGTGCAATCCTCGCGTCCGTCCCAATCAGCTATCAATGCTACTTCTGAAAACTGATTGTCTCGTCCTCCCAACGCGATGATCAACGCGTCCGACAACGCGCTTCGCGCATCCAATACCAGCGGATTGCCCGACTGCGCACTCACGTCCCCGCTCCCCGAACCGCTGTGCTTCTTCTTCAACATCTCCCCTATCTTTGCACTTGATTCGGTCGGATTCTTCGATCGCGTTATCCCTAACGCCTTTAATGTCTCTGCTGAGATCGTCCCTGCTTGACTGGTGTCACCCTGGACGTCTACAGCCACTTGATTCTGCTGGGCTGCCGCGTTTGGCGTTGTAGCACCGGCCGCCGCCTTAGGCGCCGCAGCGGCGCTCTTTAATGGAGCCGCAGAGCCCGATGCCGCAGCTCGCAACCCCACTAGCGGCATCGCCAGAGCGGCAATCGCCACCACCAGCACCGCCAAGAAAACTGCTCTCTTTATGTTCATCGTTTTATCCCTCTCCAATTTTTTGGGAATTCCCTTCATCTCCAGCACGCCGGCGCGCCCGACGCAATATTCTCGAACCTCTCGCTACTGGAACATTCTCCATTTGACAGCGAAGATTCTCGTCCCAGCACGACACCAACTACTCTCGGTATCATGTATCGGTCTCGACTGGTACGAACCGTTTGTCCCAACGGCTTTCGTTTCCTTTGCTTCTGGAAAAATCTATTGACGTGCCTTCGGCGCTGCCAAGCGTACAACAGCGTGGGGCTTCGAATTGAAACAGCGACTTAAACCTGCGAAAAGAAGGCGTATAATAAATCGGGTCGATATTCAAAAGCAACAGAAAAAGAACTCAGAATGCAAAGATTTTCAAGCTCCAGAAATATAGACAAAAACCCTAGTCGGCAAACTACTGCCGCAAAAGCCCGTGCACACATTGTGCCAATCACTTCTAGTCCTTTTCCGTCAGTAGAACCGAGTCGCTAAACCCCTCAGAATCAAAGAATAGTATCCAGCGGAACAGACCGAGCATCTCGTAGAGCCGAGTAACTATGGATAGATAGTTGTCGCTACTGCTGTCAACTTAGTATCCATGCGGTATTCACTATCCACGAGGTTACATTCCCCAAAAACTCTGACTGGCCATCTGATTCTCGGGACGGACCCGCCCATAAACTCTCTTTGCGCTTATCATCCGGCCAAACTACCGCGAGTTGGCTCACGGTCATCAATCTGCGCTTCGATCTAAAGAATCATTGCAATTTCGACTACGGTACTATGGATGCAACTCTGAAATGGGTCTGAGCGAAGTCTCAGCCATTCAATTGGCCTGGCTGATGTACCGATTAACTACTGAGGTGAACCGAAGAACGACACTCTGGCGACCTATTGACCAAGAAAGCTTTGCCTTGGGGTAACAAGCATGTGAGAATTGGAGTTCACTGATTTCCCGAACCAAGAGACGACAATTCTAAAGAAGAAGCATGCACAGTTTAAAGAATCGATATAGAAAGTTGTTGGGCGAGGAACGCGGAGCCGTACGCAAGAAGTCACGAGGCTGTGGCATTGACGTGGCGCTTGCTTATCCGAACACCTACTACATAGGCATGTCCAATCTGGGCTTCCAAGCGGTCTACCAACTTTTCAACACGATCCCGGGAGTAACGTGTGATCGAATCTTCGTTCCGGACGCTGTCATCGAACAGGAGTTGGAACGCTCGCGCACCGCTCTAGTTACTTTGGAATCGGAGACGCCGGTCTCTGACTTTGACATACTCGCGTTTTCCGTCTCATTTGAAACTGATTATTTGAACATTCCGAAGCTCTTGCGTTTGTCAAAGATCCCGATCAGAGCAACCGAAAGGAATCATTGGCACCCGCTCGTAGTGATGGGGGGAGCTGCGGCATTTCTCAATCCAGAGCCGGTCGCAGACTTTATTGACCTCGTCTGCGTCGGCGAAGGAGAGGTGCTTGTGTCATCGCTCGTGACTGCGGTCAAAGAAGCTGAGTCTCGCGATGATTTGCTGCTGAGGCTCGCCCATGAACCCGGATTCTACGTTCCAAGTTTTTATAATATTCGTTACCAGCATGGGAGAGTCTCAGAAATAGTACCGACTCGCGGAGCATCTCGACGAGTCTTCACAATGCGCAATCCCATGCGAAAGCAGGAAGGCGAGGGCCGCTTCGACGACGAGTTCATTCCTGCAAGCGAAGTCCTGACGGATAACACAGAGATGAGCGGCCGATATTTGATCGAGATTTCGCGCGGCTGCTCGATGGGTTGCAGATTCTGTTGGGCCGGTTATTCATATCTGGCGCCCAGAGTATTTTCGGCTGAAAAGCTCCTGGAGCGTGCCGCCGATATGCGAAGATTCACGGATAAAATCGGGCTTGTTGCGACCGCCGTTTGCGATCACCCGGAAATACATCAACTCCTGGATGGTCTCGAGAAGCTTGACTATCAGGTATCGGTTTCTTCTCTCCGCCTGGATCAGATCTCACCGGAGTTGCTGGACGCTCTCGTTCGTCGCAACGACCAACAAATCGCCATCGCTCCGGAAACGGGCTCCGATCGATTGCGTCGCGTCATAAACAAGGACCTTACAAACGATCAGGTAGTCGAGATCGCGGATATGATATTCGCGCGCGGCATCCTCAATCTCAAACTATACATGATGGTGGGTCTTCCAACCGAAGAACAGGAAGACATCGACGCGATTGTAAGTCTCACCGAGCGCATTCGCGAGCGGATGATTGAAGCAGCCAGACCGCGTGGAAGGATCGGTTCGATCATCGTGTCTCTGAATGCGTTTGTACCCAAGCCGCAAACTCCGTTTCAGTGGGAGCCAATACAGTCCGAGCGAGAACTCGATCAAAAAATCAAGTATCTGACTCGGACCTTCAAGAAGATGCCCAATGTAGAAGTGAGGGCGATGTCTTCTCGCATCGCGCAGCTTCAGGCTTTGTTGTCGCTTGGGGATCGACGGGTTTCTGATTTCATTCTCGAAGCCGATCGAACCGGGAATTGGCGTCAAGCAATGCGTTCCTTCACCGATTACTCCTTGAGGCGGCGCTCGCTCGACGAATTGCTTCCATGGGATGTTGTGGATATCGGATTGACCACCGAATTCATGAAGCGTGAGTACCAGCGCGCCATCGACAACAAGACTACTAAACCTTGCCCGGCAACCGATCCTTGTGTTCGCTGCGGCGTCTGCGATCCGGACAACGTGCCAGAAGGTGCGTTGGTGCAGCTATCCTGGATGAAACCGGCGTTGGACACTCCTATCGCTGAAGCCGCGCAGGCGTGATGCTTCAACAGTGATTGACTAGAGGTTCTGGTCTCCGCCGACTATGCTAGAATTCGTCGCGACATGAGTTTCATCCGTTCCGAGACTCTCCGTAGTTTGCCAACTTGTACTCTGATTCTCTGTCTGACAATTGGAAACAGCGCAGCGTTTCCTCTCGAAAAGCGACCAGTCGCTTCACAGTCTTCTGCGTTAAAGAGCGTCTCAAACATCGTCGGCGTTCAAACGCATGGAACTCCCGGTTCCCTGGCGCGCATCAACTCGAAAGCGGATTTCGACCTTCTTGCAAGGATCTACTATCGAGGCCGCTTGAGCGCGGTGCCTCACCTGATGTTCGCGATTGACCGTCGCTCAAACGACCGCGTCTATTACATCAACTCTCGCGCTTATCAGTTTCACAAGGACTTCGTGAACGCGACCTATCTGTCGCTCGAACGCGGCCGTGCGTTCTACGACAACAACTTCTTGAAGACCGATCGACGATTCATTCTCGGCACGATTGCATATCAAACCGCGGCCGATAAATTCACATTTGAATTCTGGGAGGGCGATCAAATAACAGCGCTGCTGCTCACCGAGTGTTACGAGGCGCTTAAGCAAAGCTTCTATGTTCCGCTTTTCTTAAAGCCGACCTCAAACGCGCACGAAGAAGTCGCACGCCAGGTGAACGACGAACGGCGCTCCGGGCTGCGCATTCCGGTGCTCACCGCAAACGATCTTGCTGCCGATCAGAAATATCAGCCGCTCAACCTCGGCTCGGGCATCGGGCAGCTTAAGATCATCGATCACATTGACGCCGACACGGTGATCGATCGCAATCAGATAGTGATCTTCAGGGAGGTGCCGATTCATCTCACGCCGCTGTCCGGGATCATCACTACCAAGCCGGCTTCACCGCTCTCGCATGTGAATATGCTCGCGAAGTCCTGGGCGATTCCGAACGCGACCATCAAGAACGCAGACAAGCTCTTCAAGCAGCTCGAAGGGAAATATGTCCACCTCGAAGTGCGTGAGGACGGTTACACTCTTGCGGCCGCCGACGCCCGCGAAGTTGACGCTCGCAACAAGGAGTGGGTCAAGCGTAGCGACCTGATCACGCCGCGCGCCGACCTGCAGTACGACCGGCTTACCGACCTTTCGCAGCAAAGGGCGAGGGACGCGATTCGCTTCGGCGCGAAATCTGCAAACCTCGGCGAGATCGTTCACGCTCATTTGCCGGGAATCGAAGTTCCACCTGGCTTCGCCATCCCGTTTCACTTCTATCGCGTGTTCATTCAGCAAAATCATCTTGAAGAGCGAATCGCGGCGGCGGTCGAAGAAGAGCGATTCGTCCACGATCCGCGCTATCGCAAGAATCGGCTTGCAGAGATCCGCCAGTGGATTCAGAGCGGCCGCCACGATGAGGTCTTCAAACGCGCTGTGCTGGAAAAGGTCCATCGCGAATATGCGGGTCTAGGGTTGTTCGCGCGGAGCTCGACAAACGCCGAGGACTTGCCGAACTTCAGCGGCGCCGGCCTATATTCAACCGTGCAGAACTGCCGAACTGATGAGCAGTTGTCGGAAGCGATAAAGACTGTCTGGGCTTCAGTGTGGAACTACGAAGCGTACGAGGCGCGAGAGAGTTTCGGCATGAGTCACTTCGCCGTCTACCCGGCAGTCTTGATTCAAGTCGGCATCGATGCCGACAGCGCGGGGGTCGCAATTACCACCGATCCGTTTGATCCAACGGACCGCGGCGCGGTGTACGTGAACGCAAAACGAGGACTCGGCACAAAAGTAGTCGAGGGCCGACGTTTGGCTGAACAGGTTATCTATCATCCGCCATCAGGAACTATTCAAGTACTCACGCGCTCAGACGAGGACACGATGCTGGCCTTCGATGAACACGGAGGAGTGAAAGAGGTGACGATCGACCAGCAACGTAGGGTGCTGACAGATCCGATGGTAAGACGGTTAGCCGGCGCCTCGATCCAGATCAAACGAGCATTCGGCGGACGTGATCAGGACATCGAGTGGGTATATCGCAAGGGCCGGCTTTACATCGTTCAATCGCGCCCTTACATTGAGGGATCGTAAATATTGAGACGAACGCAAACATAGAGAACTTAGGTTGGATCTCCGATGCAGCAATATCTTGACCTGATGAAACACGTCCTCGAGAAGGGGTACAAAAAGGAAGACCGCACCGGTACGGGCACTCGGTCAGTGTTTGGCTGTCAGATGAGGTTCGATCTCGCGGAAGGCTTTCCGATCGTCACAACCAAGAAGCTTCACCTCAAGTCGATTATCTATGAATTGCTCTGGTTTCTTCGCGGCGACACAAATATCAAGTATCTCAATGAACACGGCGTGAAGATTTGGAACGAATGGGCCGACGCAAACGGTGAGCTCGGGCCGGTGTACGGCGCACAGTGGAGATCGTGGCAGACGCCGGAGGGACGAACGGTCGATCAGATCAGCCACGTCATCGATCAAATCAGGACGAACCCGGACTCGCGGCGGTTGATCGTAAGCGCGTGGAACGTCGGAGAGCTTTCAAAGATGTCGCTGCCGCCTTGTCATTTGCTTTTTCAATTCTATGTTGCCGATGGAAAACTGTCGTGCCAGATGTATCAACGCTCCGGTGACATTTTTCTCGGCCTGCCTTTCAACATCGCGTCTTATGCGCTGCTCACGATGATGATCGCCCAGGTTTGCGATCTCGAACCGGGCGAGTTCATTCTCACGCTTGGCGATGCGCATCTTTATTCGAATCACTTCGAACAGGCCCGGCTTCAACTCGAGCGCGAGCCGCTCAAGCTTCCAAAGATGAAGATCAACCCTAAAGTTACTTCGATATTCGAATTCGACTACAGCGATTTTGAGCTTGTGGGTTACGAGGCTCATCCTCACATCAAGGCCGAGGTGGCGGTGTGATCATCTCCCTGCTGGTGGCGATGGATGAGAAGCGCGGCATCGGAAAGGACGGCAAGCTGCCGTGGCGATTGTCATCGGACCTCAAGCGATTTCGCGCGCTGACGATGGGACATCACATAATCGTCGGACGCAAGACCTTCGAATCGATAGGCAAGCCGCTTCCGGGCCGGCAGACTATCGTAGTCACCCGTAATACCGCTTATACCGTTGAAGGATGCCTGGTTGCCGGCTCCGTTCAAGCTGCTCTTTCGCTTGCCGAAGCGAGAGGCGAGAGCGAAGCGTTCATCATCGGAGGCGCTGACATCTATGCTCAGGCGCTTCCCTTGGCGGACCGGGTTTACTTGACCGAGGTTCACGCTGAAGTAGACGCCGACACGTATTTCCCGGAGTTCGATCGAAGCAACTGGCTAGAAAAGAAGAGCGTTTACCAACCTGCGGATAACAAGAATCAATATGCTTACACCTTCAAGTTGATCGAGCGAAAGACAAGCTGTATAACAATCGGGTGAGTGATGTACCCATAAAGCCCTCGGTTGCTGATATGGTAGAGATCAAGATCAAACTACTCGACGAAGGTCTTCAACTACCCCAATATCAACATTCGGGAGATGCAGGACTTGATTTGTCGAGCAGGGTGGCATTGACACTCGATCCAGGTGAGCGGGCACTGATACCTACTGGCGTATCCCTGTCGATACCGAATGGCTATGCGGGGTTTGTCCTCCCTCGGAGTGGGCTTGCCGTACGACACGGAATCGCGCTCGTGAACTCTCCTGGCCTTATTGATTCAGGATATCGAGGTGAAATTGCCCTGATAATAATCAACACAGACAAATCTCAACCATTTCGCCTAGAACGGGGTGATCGTGTTGCTCAACTGGTAATTCAGAAGGTTGAAGAAGTTGTTCTTGTACGTGTTAGTGAACTTGACGCGACGGAACGAGGTGTTGGAGGGTTTGAAAGCACTGGCAGATCGCGCTCAAGAATTTCGTAAGAAAAGCTTCTTTATGGCTCGACCTCAGGGTCCCGTAACGCAAAAGAATTTAAGGGTAGTTTATGAACATGCGGCCTAGTCCGGTGACACCGGCCGAAGTAAACAAGCAGTGGGTCCTCAAGAAGTGTGACTATCTAATGGAGGTCCAGCTCTGGCCCTTCCGTTATGTTTTGAATCCAGAGCGCTGGTTAGCGAATTTTACTGAGTCCGAGATGAATCATGCCGTACACCTCTTGAATTCCTTCCTTTATTTCTCCGAACGATTCGTCGACCAGATGTTCATTGCTACCTTTCAAAGTCTGAGTAGTTTGATCATCGAAAAAGGTGAGCCTCTATTGAGTCTTCAAACAGCTTGGCGAGCATTCATGGACAGCGTATTGATTACACACGTGGTGGGAGAGAATCCGAGTGTAACCGACAGTGGGCTTCTCTTCGCGCGCAAATCTCGGCAGCTTCTTGAGGTAGGCGAGTCTAGGATTCTAAGTCCAAAAGAGGTGTTAACTGAACTGTATTTTAAAGGAGGCTCGCGTCCTGTGGTCTTCGTTGACGACTTCGTAGGGTCAGGTGAACAGTTTGTTAAGACGTGGCGCCGCGAAGAGAGCCTAGCTGGCGGAGTGACAGTCTCTTTCGAACGGATTGCTTCAGTCCGACGCAACGACTTTTTTTATTGCACCTTGCTTTCTACACAAGGCGGACACGATCGACTCTTAAGGCAAGTCCCCAGGGTGAAGATCTGTGCGGCACATGTCCTTTCCAGCAAATACAGCGCGCTATCTGCTGATTCGCTCATATGGCCAGAACCGTTGAAGCCAACCGCGGTGCAGTTCATATACGAGGCAAGTATGCGAGCGGGGATCCCGGATACCGATGGCGCGGATGTAAATGATTGGCAGGGCTTCAATAAACAAGGGTTGGGACTGGCATTTGCTCACTCGGTCCCGGACGCAACGTTGCCGATCTTCTATTGGGAACAGAACGATTGGAATCCTTTAGCGCGAAGGAGCTGACCAACGGAATGGGCCAAGATCAAGAGTCTAGTCAGACGCCTGAAGAGCAGTTAAGCCGACTCTTCGGAAGCTTCAAAGCTGAGTGGTTGCAGGAACAGCTATTCGATCTGTTTACTGAACCGGCCTATTTCCCAGAGTTGGTTACTCCACGTCCGTGCTTGTTAGTCGGAGGTCGAGGAACGGGCAAGACTACGGCCCTGCGTTGCTTATCGTACGAGGGAAAGTTTGCATTATCTGGGCGACAACCAGACCTCATATCTACTTGGCCGTACTACGGCTTCTACTATCGAGTGAACACGAATAGGGTCACAGCATTCAAAGGTCCAGAATTGCCAGACGAGCAGTGGGTTCGTGCCTTCGCACATTATTTCAACCTGATCATGTGCGACTTAGTCTTACGCTTCTTAGAATGGTACGAATTGCACTCAAATACCTCCGTTGAGATTGGGTACGACGCCTGCCAGAAAGTGGCGGCGAGTTTACACTTGGCCACCGGTAACACCAACCGCGAATTAGCAGACAATCTGGACGATTCTCGACTACGCTTCGAGGCGTATATCAACAATGTTGGAGACGGGCAACGTCCACCGCTTTCCTTACAGGGCGCACCAATTGATGAGCTTACGAAGGCTGTTTTGAGTCTTCCGCAGTTTATGGATAAGAGTCTTTTTTTCTTACTCGATGAGTATGAGAATTTTGAGGATTATCAACAGCAAGTCGTCAACACGCTTATCAAGCACTCTGGTCAACTATACACGTTTAAGATCGGCGTTAAAGAGCTAGGTTGGCGGCGCCGTGCTACATTAAATGAGAATGAACAGCTTATTCATCCGGCGGACTACGCTAGAATCAATATCGTCGAAAAATTGAAGGACGAGCGTTTTAGAGAATTTGCGTTAAGCGTATGCAATGAGCGCATTTCTAAGCTACGGTTCAAGGATCAAACTTTACCTCTGAGTATTGAATCACTGCTACCCGGTCTCACCGAGGATGAGGAGGCTGAACGGCTCGGAGTAAATCAGGCGGTCGCGTCCATTTTCAAAGACCTTAGCAGCACAGTGCCAAGTGAAGACCTTTCTCTGCTCGGTGAGATCCCTCCGTTGAAAGTTTACTTAATCAAGTTCTGGTCAGAAGGTGGCCAAACCCCGCTGCACGAAGAATACATGGATTTCCAAAACAATAGACGCACTTGGGATACGAGATACGACAACTATAAGCATGCGTTACTGTATACCCTAAGACGCGGAAAACGAGGTATTCGAAAGTACTATGCTGGTTGGGATGTCTTTACTCACCTCGCGGCTAGTAACATTCGATACCTCTTAGAGTTAGTTGTAGAGAGTCTTCTACTTCATCTCGGACAAGATAAGTCTCTATCGCAACCGGTCTCTCAAGAGGTTCAAACGGAAGCTTCTCAGCAAGTAGGGAAAAAGCATCTCTCCGACTTGGAGGGACTATCGATTCACGGAGCTCAACTTACAAAGCTCCTTCTCGGACTAGGGCGAGTCTTCCAGATAATGGCTGCAGACGCAGCAGGGCATGCACCAGAAATAAATCAGTTTTATTTGTGGGAGACTCTGGATACAGCAGATGAAGCTCAAGAGGAAGAATTGAATCGTCTTCTGACCTCGGCTGTTATGCATCTTGCCCTTCTCCGATCTCCAGGTAACAAGCTAGCAGACGAGACTCAAACAAGAGAGTACGATTATATGATTCATCCGATCTTCAGTTCCTTCTTCTTATTCAGTCATAGACGAAAAAGAAAGGTTCAGTTGCGAGGGAGCGAACTACTCGGTTTGTTAAAGAGTCCGAAAAACACAATTCGCGAAATACTACTTCGCAGCAACCGTACAATCGACGAGCCGCTTCCAGAGCAACTTCATTTGTTTGAGGCGTACTACGATGGCGCTTCGTAATCGACCATTGCCAACAGACATCTACGAAGGGTGGAATTCATTTCTTCCCCTAGATGGAAGCGCGTATGTCTACGGTACGTCTGCTGAGGAGAGAAGTGCACATCCCTCTGACTGGGAAGCGCGATGCTCCAACGTTAAATTTGTACGCGTCACAGAGAGGAACTCCAGCGAAGTCTCAGTTGACTTGGGTGTCGCAGCCAGTTCCGACGGCAACGTGCAGTTAAGAAGTAAAGAGCAACTGCGTAGGTTTTGGAACGATGTTGGTGCGGAATCGGTGTACCTGGACATAACTGGTTTGAGTCATCACGTCTGGGCGCCGTTGCTGCGCAGCGCGCTTACCACTGGAAGCAACCTCAAGGCGGTTTACGTTGAACCGTTTGATTATCGATTTAGTCCGACGCCGACAGAAGGAGAGATATTCGACCTCAGTGAAAGGATTATTGGAATCTCACCTATTCCCGGGTTCGCTTCATTGACAGAGACTGACGACGACGACGTTTGCTTCGTACCGTTACTTGGCTTTGAAGGTACGCGACTGCAATATCTTGTTGAGCAAGTTCAGCCTCCCGCTGAGAAAATCGTACCGATCATTGGCATTCCGGGTTTCCGTGCAGAATATCCGTTTTATACTTACCAAGGTAACCAGTCCGCGTTGAGAGATACGAAGGCTTGGAAGAATGTTCGGTTCGCCGCTGCTAATTGCCCATTCAGTTTGTTCTACGCATTGGAGGACATCGCGAAAGAATACCCTCTAGACTTGCTTAAGGTCGCGCCGATAGGTACGAAGCCACATGCACTGGGAGCGGTTCTCTATAACCTTGCGAGCTTTCGACCGGTTGAACTTGTTTATGACCATCCGATTCGAAAGCCCACGAGAACCGCAGGATCTGCACGATTATTGGTCTATCACTTGTCATCGCTATCACTAAACATACGAGAGTGAGGAAGCTTGGATCGCTTCGATACGCCTACTGAAATTGCAAATAGGATGGTGCGATCCGCAGGAAATATAGGTTACGGCTTTATTGCGGATTTTGCCGCTGGTGGAGGCGAGTTGCTGACGGCCGCGATGTCTCTATGGCCAAAGAGGCGATTTGTCGCCACAGACATTAGCACTAGGTGTGTCTCATCACTCTGTCGAAGGGAGCCCAAATGGCTTTCAGGCCGATGTGACTTCCTCCTATCAACATCACGCGAACGCTGTCGACCGCTCAAGGCCGTGGAAGGCAAAGTCTCGCTAGTGTTACTTAATCCGCCATTCTCCTACCGAGGTGGAAAATACTGGATAGCGACCGTTGGAAGTCGCTCCGTCCGATGCAGCTTAGCTCTTGCCTTTGTGATTACGTCCCTCAAGTACTTGGCCCGGCGCGGTAAGATAGTGGCCGTATTGCCGGCGGGCTGTCTTACTAGTGAAAAGGATCGAGGCGCTTGGCGCGAACTGAACGCCGTTTGTGAGACTGAAGTTTTGGACGCCAATGGCCGCCACACATTTGTCGGATGTTACCCGAATACAGTGATCGTTCGATTCAGGTTGCGTCCGCGAGTACAACCCCTACCCGACAACGCGTCGAATTGCAAACCACCAAGTCCGAATGCCATCAGCGTTCGCGTTCACAGAGGTTCCACTCAGATGCATACTGTTAACGGAGAGCTGGCATCACGGTCAAACGTATTGGTCCACAGCACTGAGCTAAAGGCGGGCTCAGTAGAACTTTCGGATCGTAGAATCGATGGCGGTCGACTAGTATTGGGACCCTCCGTACTGCTACCGCGAGTCGGACAACCCAACAAGTCAAAAGTGGCGTTGTTCGCGGAAGATACTCCAATAGTGCTTTCCGATTGCGTTATTGCTCTGAAATGCAATCATATTAGAGCTGCCCGTAAGGTTAAGGAGATTATCGTGGAGAACTGGACACTTATTGAAAAGAGGTATGGCGGAACCTGTGCAAAGTACATAACCGTCGCTGACCTATCGGAAATACTCCGCCACCTTGGTCTCAGCGTTTCGCTTGATCCGCGTGAGGCCGTCGGAAATAGTCGCTTGCCTTCGGGGCGGCGGGCTAGGCAAAGCAAGAATCAGTGTGACTAGCTCCAAAGCGCGAAGTCCCGGTCTTCTGGGCCCGTAGAGAGACTAAACATTAAAAAAGTCGCCGTAAAATGGCTCGGGGTTGATCTCTCTGCCTGTAACCTCGCAATAGCAATAACGCGTTTCACATGGAATTCGGTGAAGGCGGCTTTGGGAGCACCGGCAGATCAAACGAGGAACGTTAGTGCTACTGATAAACGGTATCGAAGGAGGAGACGACATGGCTTGGAATGATGTGGAAGATACTAGAATCTACAAGGTGGTAATGAACCACGAAGAGCAGTATTCGATATGGCCTGCGGACCGAGAGAACGCTCTTGGCTGGACGGACGCGGGCAAGGTCGGAACAAAAGCGGAATGTCTCGCCTATATAAAAGAGGTGTGGACCGATATGAGACCGCTCAGCCTAAGAAAGATGATGGATAGGGAAGCGAAAAGTTGAAACATCACAGCTTCGCGAGCGTGAGTCCCTTCTGGTCCTGATACTTTCCGCCTCGATCGCTGTAGCTCGTCTCACACTCTTCATCGGATTCGAAAAACAAAATCTGTATGAAGCCTTCTTCCGCGTAGAGCCTAACAGGTAAGTTCGCGGCGTTGTACAATTCGACCACAAGCCGCCCGCACCAGTTGGCTTCGAGCGGCGTTGTGTTAGCCATCAACCCGCAACGCGCATAAGTGCTCTTGCCGATAGCGAGCGCTGTCACGTTTCGAGGAATCTGAAATCGCTCGATCGTCACACCCAGTGCGTACGAATGCGGCGGCAACAGCCAGTAATCGGAGCCATCTTCAGCTCGACGAATCGGAACATCAAGAAGACTGTTTGGATCAAAATTCTTGGGATCTATCTCAGTGCCGGTGACCGGTGAAAAAACTTTGAACTCGTCGCGCGCGAGCCGGCAGTCATAACCGTAGCTTGAAAGCCCGCTGCTTATTATGCGGCGATCGGCGATTGTTCGAATGAGCTTCTCTTCAAACGGATCGATCAGCTTCTGGTCACGGGACATCCGCTTGATCCAAACGTCCGACTTAATCGACATCAATCCTCCACCAAAAACGATAATCAGCACGGAAGCCTATCTGCCGTCATTCTCGAAGTCAAACACCGACCTCGGCGTGTTAACTTCGAGTTCGATTAGTGCCTCAGAGCCGAATCGCGACGATTCACCGAGTGAAAGCCACAGCGCTTTTCGAGTGTCAGTTCATTCGTTAAGATCACCGCATGCCTGAGAGGTTAGTCGAAAATGTTTTCGAGTTGCTTGAATCTCAAACCGGCCGCGCTCCCGACAAAGAATTCTTGATTGTAGAGGCTGATGGACGCATCTTCACTTATCGCCAATTCCAGGACGCCGTCAATCGTGCAGCATCAACTTTGCTCTCTGTTGGAACTAAAAGCGGCGATCGCGTAAGCCTGCTGCTCACGAATCGGGCGGAGTATCTGATCTTCTACTTCGCATGCTTCAAGCTTGGAGCGTGGGCGGGCCCGGTGAACTCGCTTCTCAAGCCTAATGAGATCGAGTTCATCGTCTCGAACTCTGAAGCCTCCGTAGCAGTCGTTGAAACCGGCCTGCTTTCGCGTTTGGACCAAACACGCAAAAGGGTTCAATCTCTGCGGGCAATCGTCGTGATCGAGGCGAGCGGACAATGGTCAGTTATCGACAGCAAGCCGGAGCAAGCTCCTATCAATGAACCACCCGCCTACGTTCACCGGCCACCGGCGTCCGACGACGAAGCCGTGATCATCTACACGTCGGGAACAACGGGCAAGCCCAAAGGGGTTTTGCTAACGCACGGCAACCTCCTCTCGAACGCAAGGCAGATCGCCGAGTGGCTCGCGCTCACAGAAGAAGACCGCGCGCTTATGATCATGCCTCTGTTTCACGTCAATGCTCTGATGGCGACCGGACTCGCGCTGTTGTGGGCGGGCGGAAGCATTGTACTTTGCTCTCGATTCAGTGCCACAGGTCTGTGGGAGACCGTCACGAGATTTGGTGTCACTTACTTCGGTTCGGTAGCCACGATGCTTTCGATCCTCAATCAGACGCATCCAGATGGAGTGCCTGAAGGTCTCGATGCGAGCCGTTTCAGATTCGCGTTGTGCGGCTCGGCTCCGGTTCCCGTCTCAGTCTTAAACACTTTCGAGTCACTGTTTCATATCCCGGTTATTGAAGGCTACGGCTTGTCAGAATCGACTTGCCGTTCGACATTCAACCCCATCGATGAGCGCAGACGCGTGGGTTCGATTGGCCTGCCAATCGGGAATGAGGTTCGAGTCTTCGATGACAACGATCGCCCACTTGGGCCAAATCAGGTTGGAGAAATCGTGTTGCGAGGTCCAAACATCATGAAGGGCTACTACAAGAACGATGATGCCACGCGAGAAGCATTTCGCTCAGGATGGTTTCACACCGGAGATCTCGGCTATCGCGATGCGGATGGTTTCTTCTACGTGGTCGACCGCAAGAGTGACTTGATCATTCGGGGCGGAGAGAATATTTATCCGAGAGAGATCGATGAAGTTTTGTATCTGCACCCGAAGGTCAGCGACGCGGCAACGGTCGGTGTTCCCGATGAGCTTTACGGCGAGGCCGTCAAATCATTCGTCGTGTTGCGCGAAGGTGAGAGCGCTGCGGAAGAGGAGATCATCGATTTCTGCCGTGAGAAGCTTGCGGATTTCAAATGCCCGAAGACAGTCCAATTCGTGACCGACATTCCCAAAAGTCCGACAGGGAAGGTGCTCAAGCGAGAATTGAATCGTGAGTCGTGAAGAGTGAAGCGTGAAACCTGAGGAGTGAAACGTGACGCGTGGGACACGCTCGTTTGCTATGTGATGGCTCCCCAATGTGGCCTCACTCACACTTCTTTTCACGCATCACGTTTCACGCATCACCTTTCACGTTTCATTCTCTATTTCGCCTGAATCCAAACCAGCCGCGCGATCCAAAACGCGAGTGTCAGGCAGGCAAGGAACAGCGCACCGCAGATGATCGCTTCCATTGCGCGCAGTTGTTTCGAACCCACAAGCGCAGGCTGCCGGTCTTCGACTCCGGCAATGTAAGCTGCGACCCAGTGCGACGCAACGAGCCAGATGACGAAACCGACGCCAAGACCGATGATTCCAGACAATAGAAACAATTCGGGCTCCCTCGATCTCAGATCCGCCCATTCTACAAGTTCTCTTGCGGGCTTGATTATAGATTGTTGATCGAGAAGCAGTCTATAAACACCAGCCCAAATCTACGAGTGCTTGTTGGACCCGCGCCTGCATTGTAGACTTGCGCCGAAGATTGATTCCAAGCTGATGACGCTCAACCCTAAACCGTTTTACCTCGGGCATCTCTTCGGCATTCCGATCTACGCTCACTACAGTTGGCTCCCGGTAATTCCGTTTTACGCGTGGGCGATCGCGTCGGGCTTGCTGCCCCGCCAGGCTCCCGGGCTGTCAGTAGTCCAGTACTGGTCGCTGGGGTTGTTAACAACCGCGATGTTATTCATATCGGTTCTCGCTCATGAGCTGGCTCACGCGACGATGGCTCGTGCCGAAGGGCTGGGCACCGGCAACATAACGCTTTACATGTTCGGCGGACTCGCGTCGCTCAACGGGCAACCGGCTCAGCCATCTTCTGAATTCAAAATCGCGGTCGTCGGACCCGCGGCAAGCTTTCTGATCGGCACCATCTTTTTTCTCGCCGACGAAGCTTTTCTTCGCGGATCGACCCACCGCGCGATCGGTCAGGTGCTGAGACACATGGGCGTAGTCAACTGGATTCTCGCCGGATTCAATATTCTCCCGGGTCTCCCGCTCGATGGCGGGCGCGTGCTGCGCGCCTTCCTTTGGCATTTGAATAAGAACTTCCGCATCTCGACTCAGATTGCGATTCGAGCCGGATTGATGATCGCGATTACTCTTGTCGCACTGGGCATAGTCTATTTCATGTTCGTCGATTGGGTGACCGGGATGTGGATGATGATTGTCGGGCTGATGATCGCCTTGATGCTCGGGACAACCGAGGGCCGCAGTCGAGGGGTTTGGCGAGTCAAGCGCGGAACGGTTGAAGACGTAATGAATCGCGACGTAGTTCAGATTCCGCCCGAAATGACAATCAATGATTTCGTCAACAAGGTGTTGAACAACAACCACCACACCAGTTTTCCTGTGGTTCAGGAGAGAAGGCTGCACGGAATGTTGCTGCTCGACGAATTGAAGCAAGTCCCTCGTGAGGAATGGTCTCGTCTTGAAGCTCGACAGGTGATGAGACCGGTCGACGCTTCGATGTTCATCAACTCGAGCACACCCGTTGCTCAAGCTCAGAACATTCTTTCGAAAAACGGGCTCGGCCGCGCAGTCGTTCTGGATTCGAATGGGCTGATAGTCGGTTATGTAAGTATGCGTGACGTGAACAGAGTACCGACAGAAACTCACAAGTTGTGAACTGTGACGTATTGGCCTAATGACAAAAACCAAGTATACTCGCGCAAGCTTTCCTGGGACTTGGCAACTAGGAGTTGTCTGAGTGTTCGAGTGGCTTACACTCTCCAACATCGGTAGTGTGGCATCAATACTTGGTATTGGCCTGTCTATTTACTTGATCTACAATGTTCGTGAGATTCGAAAGTCATATTTGTTTACAGCGAGGGCGCCGGCTTTGCTCAAGAGCCTTCGCACCCATTCTTCGAATATAAAGGATATGCTAAAGGAGTTCGAAACATCGATCGCAGAGATTGAGGCGGAATTAGCAAGGTGTTCGCCGGTCCTGGAATCGCTTAGAACCAAAGTCGGTAGGCAGGAGCGAAAGTCTATAGCGGAGGTGGTCCAACTCATTTCCGCAAACAAGACTCTATCCGCAGGATCGAAGGATGCGGTGTGGGACATCTACAAAGAACTCCTGAAGCTTGAAGAGGCGATGATTAACCTGCAGAAAGACAAACAATGGGAGCGATAGTAATGGCAACCGAAAGTGAGAAACTCATTGACGCGATCGTAAGATTGATAAAGGGAACACAAGAGGGGAAAATCCCTTGGACCCTGGAGAAGTCATCTAATGCAGTAAGATACATAGCTGAATATAAGGGGAGATGGCTTCGCCTTTATGCATTAGAGTACGATTACCCGAACCTGGAAATCATTGACAACAGCGGAACGACTCTTTGGACATTTCCGCAGGTGAGCGGGCTCAATGATTTGTTGAGTTCCGTGCGTTATCAAACTGCTGACGTTAAGACTCTTTTGGATGAAATCATCGAAGACGACGAGCTTGAACCGGAATCCCAAGAGATGAGTCATTCAGTTTGAACCTTACCGGCATCAAATGAACTGCGACTCGATCCGGCCCCACTAGATCCTGGCAGGTCTATTCGAGAACCAATCTGTGCTACTCACTTGACAGCCTCGACCCGACCAGAAGCCCGAGTTTTCTTCAGATAAGCATTCAGACCCGCGAACAGCGAAGCCGCAACTCGCTCGCGGAACGGACCAGTCTGCAGCAGCGCTTCGTCCTTTGGATTCGACAGGAAGGATACCTCTGCAAGAACGCTCGGCATCGCTGACCCAAGCAAAACAGCAAAAGCGGCGTGCTTAACTCCGCGATTCATCGCAGTGCGAGGCGATTGAGCTCCGATCCCTCTCACAAGTCCCGACTGAATGTACCGCGCAAGCTCACGCGATTCCGCTATGCGATTGCCGACCGTAACGCTCGCGTACATTGGCTCAGGTTTCTCCTGGGCCTTCTCGCTCGCGGGTCTCGCGTTCTCGCGGATGGTGGTCTGAGCTTCATCGGCGGGCACGCGATCCGGGCTCACAAAAAAAGTCTCGACGCCGGAAGCTCCTCGCGACGGACTCGCGTTGGCGTGAATCGAAATAAACAAATCGGCGTGCCGTGAGTTCGCGATCGCCGTGCGCTCTTCAAGCGCGACAAATCGATCCGCGTCGCGGGTCATTATCACGTCGACGTCCGGATAGTTGTGCTTGATGTAAGCCCTCAATCGGCGGCCTACATCCAACACCAGATCCTTTTCTTGCATGCCGCCCGGACTAATAGTTCCCGTGTCGTGACCCCCGTGTCCCGGATCGATGACGATTCGTTTGATCGGCGCTTGAGCCGCCTTCGAATCAACCTTGTCCGCCAACGACTGGGTTGCGGCAGTCGCAGCATCGGTGACCTTCGCGGAATTGGGCGGAGGAAGCGGAAGAATCGGATCGCTAATTTCTGGAAGCGATTTCAAAGAGTTTGCATCAGCCGTGAAGTTCCTCGCTCGCATTTGCGAGTCGCTTCTCGGGTTAGCAGGTCGAGCGGTAGTGTCATTTCGAGCTGACGCGACGGATGAGTCACGAACCGATCTTTCGAGCGTGCCGCCCGCGTGCACATCGATCACGATTCGATCCGGGTCCGAGAGAATAAACGTCGAGTAGTCGGTAAGTGCGCCTACTTCTATATCGACGCGGGCCTTGTCTTGCGTGGTTGCATCGGTCACCGTTATCCGTTTCAGCAGCCCGCCTGCGCCGACGATGAATCGCCTGCCGGACAACGACGATGAAACAACGGCTTTATCAATTTGAACGCTGAGTCGATTGCCCGCACGCCGCTCGTTGTAGCCGGCTTGATCGGAAAGATCGATGACCACGCGAGCATAGTCGGGACCACCAAAGCTACGGATATTCGTAAGCGCCGGAACGCCCGAGACTCGCTCCTTGCCGGGCGAGATAACCACATCGACCGGCCGATTATTCAGTTGAGCATCGAATCGAGCGAGTATCGCATTTGCCTCACGCGCGAGAACAGAAGAAGGGAAGTAAGAAATCAGCTCTTTGTAAGCCGCGGCGGCGCCATCCAAGTCCTGCAGATTCTCCTCGTTGATTTGGGCGATCCCAATCAAGGCATCGCCGACAAAGGCGCTGTGCGGGTGCT
>Ga0207663_10000355_pt1 | contig 19970 bp, 22 predicted proteins | sample LARL53metaG_FD_184346 | JGI IMG/M metagenome (GOLD analysis project Ga0207663, IMG submission 184346) | Corn, switchgrass and miscanthus rhizosphere microbial communities from Kellogg Biological Station, Michigan, USA - LAR L5-3 metaG... | ecosystem: Host-associated > Plants > Roots >...
GAACATATCCAAAAAGGAACTTCTAGTACTAACATATTATACGTCATTTAGAGATTTCAGAATGAAGATAGGACAGTACTTCAGAACCAAGCGCTTCAAATTCAATATGCGTAAGTACCTAACTGGATATAGGAGTTAGATAACTTATGCTAACTGGTTTAGTTACAATTGATATTGACTTGGAAGATGCTACTCTAAGTTTACAACAGATCTTGACACAGGCCTTAGACTCTATATCATTATACCAGGAGCTAGGACCAGCCATTTCTTCAGTACCATTCAGATCTGCCCAAGTAATCACTTCATCTGGATTAATTATAGATCTAAATTCAATATCAATATCCTTATTCACTTTTAATCGTCTAGCTGCTATGTCCTGAGCGGCCCGTAAACCACCATAATCAGCAAATTCGTCGACGAGCATAGCAAGCTTATCTGGTAACCGATGAGTTTAAAAAAGTGTGTCAAATTTAGTGCATCTTAGTACACATTCCATTGCACTAAGGTCGTAGTCTGCTAGTCCTATTGGTCTGGACTGTTTAGAATCCCCTACAACAGTTGCAACAATACCAGATCGTGATGCCAATTCAATTATGTTATTGGTCTCGTAAGATATACTATCCTTGATTAGATTAACGCCTAATTGATTAATTCCATGTAAATGGTGATAATAGATGTTCCAATCTTTCGCTACCTGTCTCATCAATAATCATATTATCAAATTTGATAGAACCAGACAAACGTCTGAGGGATTGAGTAGTACATATCACGATTTTCTTTCCTGACAACCTCAATATTATTACCAAATGATATCTGAAGATTGGTATCAGCGCCTGAACATATCCACTTCTGATACACAAGAACTTTGCAGCATCAGGCCCCAGAACTATACTCAATTCTCTACAGAATTCATTAGCAGCAGAATTGGTGAATGCTACAAGTAAGACCTTTCTAGCATATCCTCCACATACCATTTTGACCCCAAGAAAACTACCAATAGTCGTCTATCCGCATCCAGCGGGTCCGATTACTCCAGCTACCCCACCTGAATCGATACGCCAGTTTAGTATCCTCTCTTGATCTGGATTAAGATTAATCACAGTGGCAAAAGCACCTGTGGAATGAAGATGTCAGCTGCTAATTTGCGAAATTGGTGTATCGGCCTGGGCATACTCCTAGTAAGATTTGGCTCATCTCTTATCATAATAATTGGTAAATGAAATACTTTGTTTCTTGGCTCTGTACTACTATCTTGGATCTGAAAATTGACTTACTAAGAGGTTATTGTTATATGAATACGGAGCAGGATTTTTAATGCTATAGAATCTATGTGATCTATATACATCTAACTAAAATATAAGGCCAAGCGAAGACTTTTATATAAAATGAAAAACTTCCTTACATTTTTTAATCTTATTGTTGTTATTATAATACGGGATGGTAGCTAAGATTTGAAAATATCTATAATAGATCTTGGTTATAATTCAATAAAATTAGCGAATTATAAAGTACAAAGAGGTCTTTACAAGGCATACTTTCAAGAGGGTATAAAAGTTAAAGCCGGAGATGATCTCGTTACCACTGGCAATATTGCAAGAAAATCTATTCAACGAACAGTCAATGCATTAAAAATGTTTAGAGATATCATCAAGTTTGAATCAATTGGACATGTGCTTCCGGTAGCTACAAGTGCAGTTAGAGAAGCTGGAAACAGAGAAAAGTTTCTTAAGGAGCTAAAAGAAGAGACAGAATTTCAATTCAGGGTACTATCTGAAGAGGAAGAAGCATTATACTCTTACATGGGGGCATCAAATTCCACATGTATTCCCACGTCCCTCTTCTTTGATTTAGGTGGTGGTAGTCTGGAAATGGTATACACAGAAAATTTTAATATCAAGAAACTTGTATCATTACCATTTGGGGTATTAAGGCTATCGCAGAAATATGGAATATCAAATTCTCAATATACTATGTTTGACAAAAAGGATTATGAAAAGATGAAGGATTATATAATTAAAAATCTGCCAAGCAGAAAAGCTCTTAATTTAAGCCCTGATACTTCGCTCATCGGGGTTGGAGGCACGCTGCGTGCAATAGCTAGATATGATCAAGAAGTTAGTAAATATGCACTTAATAAAATCCATAATTATCACATTGACAACAAATCAGCTGAATTAATTAATAATAAATTCTCTAAAATGACACCACATGAGCTTGCGAATATTGAGGCAATCGGTAAGGATAGAGCAGAAACTATCACAACAGGTTCATGTATAATACATCTTTTAATGCAGGAATTACGATTTGATAAGATCATTGTAAGTTCGCAAGGATTAAGAGAAGGAGTTCTTTTATCATATCTAAACTCTATGAAATTTTCGAAGAGTTTAGATCAGATTCAAAACTCAATCAAGTCTAGTTGCAAGTTACAAAAACTGCCAAGAGCTGGAAAAAACTTTATGCTATCATTGCTTTCAACAGGATTAATTAAGGAAAGGGAATACGAGATACTTGCTATTGCATTAAAACAAATATCTGAGTTACCATATGTTACAAATATACACAATCTGTTTTACATGATTATAGATGATGATTTCAAATATCTTACCCATGGTGAGCAGCTGGTACTTGCTCTATCAATAGTCTATACTAGAAAAGTAAAAACTGCTAATTGGTTATTTGAAAGATATAAATCCATATTGCAACCTCAAAATAAACAATCGATTGAAAAAATTGCTGCTTGTATTACGTTTATTAATATACTACAAAGGAATAGATGTAAGGTTAATGTACAAGATTTAAGCAAAAAGAAGATTACACTTGATATTAATATAGGAACGAGTAAAAAACATTTCCCATCTATATTATTAGATGGTGCAATCAAGAAAATAGAAAATGCATTTGGCATCTCAATTGATTATTCCCTTTATTTTGAAAAAGTGGTATCTGATTCACATAATATTAACGTTCCATTGATAAGAATGAGGGATAACAAAAAGTAGATGTAGATATGAAGTATTCTTTATCCCAAGCCAAATTCGAAGTTAAAGGTAAGCTTGTCGTAGTTGAAGGTATTGATGGCTCTGGTAAGTCTACTCAGATTCGGTTACTTGAAAAATGGCTAAGGTTCGAAGGTCTGCCAGTATTTTTAACCGAATGGAATTCATCTGAAATGGTCAAAGAAATCACATCGAAGGGAAAAAAGAAAGGTAAACTAACGCCAACAACTTTTAGCTTATTACATGCAACTGATTTTGCTGATAGATACGAACGAAATATTTTCCCACTGCTTCGTGCGGGTTACATTGTCTTAGCAGATAGATATGTATATACCGCATATGCGAGAGATATTGTAAGGGGATGTAGTTCTAAGTGGATACAACAAGTTTATGACTATGCAAGAAAGCCTGACTTGACTTTTTACTTTAGAGTGCCTATAGATATTGCAATCGATAGAATATTGACAGGTAGACCTAAACTAAAATATTATGAAGCAGGAATGGATATGAATTTGAGTAACGACCAATATGAAAGTTATAGAATTTTCCAAAGTAGAATTATAGACCAGTATGAATCGATGACTGAGAACGAAGGATTTGTTATCATAGATGGCACTTTTGGAATAGAAGAACAACAACAAATTGTACGAAATCATTTTAAGTCCACAATTCGTCGAAATCAATTTCAATTGAAAGAATTGGGCAAATAATATGGAGATGAATACTTGAATTGGGTAGGCAAAACAGGAGAAGACTGAGGCGGCATTTGTTGCAAAATACAAAACATGGCATCCTTAATTCTACTAATCTAAAATCCATAGGTCATAAACAATTAGCCTATTATGGAGAGGGTATTTCATATTTAGGGGATAAAGAGATGAAAGGTCGTCTTATTGTTATTGAAGGACCAGATTCTTCAGGACGAAGTACACAGATCACAATGATTACATCTAAATTGGAAGCTGATGGCCATGCTGTATTAAATACTGGTCTCAGGCGATCAGAACTCATAGGAGCTGGGATACTTGAAGCAAAAAGAAACTTCGTTTTAGGAAAAAGGACATTAAGTTTATTTTATGCTGCAGATGTTGCAGATCAACTTGAAAATAAGATTGTACCTGCTCTGCGTTCAGGTTATGTCGTGCTTGCAGATAGATACATATTTACCCTTATGGCCAGGGATGCCGTCAGAGGGATAAACAGAAGATGGTCTCACAATTTGTTTGGATTTGCAATTAGACCAGACTTGGTATTCTATCTTGATGTACATCCAAGTGAATTAATGCATAGAGTATTTCAAAAGAATTTGTCGTTAGATTACTATGAATCAGGCGCTGATCTTGGTCTATCTGAAGATATGCTAGATTCTTTTTTGAGATATCAAGGCATGATAGCTAAGGAATTCCTCAGAATGCAAAAACAATATGGCTTAATTCCAATTAATGGAAATAGATCTATCCCTGAAATTAATAAGGATTTACAAATTAGAATTGATAACTTTCTCAGTTCTGTATAATAATGATACTATATTGTATGATTAATATTACCGCATAGTAATACTCAATTATAGAAACTATTATTAAGATACTAGTTTAATACAACTGGAGATTTCCATAAGTTAAAAAGACTATAGATATTAAAAAGTCAATAGCTGGCACAATAACGACAGGCTGACTAGCAGTACTAAACGATGAAATACTGGAAAGGAGAATAACTCTAGCAACAGAATGTTTTACAAGAAAGTTCTCTGAATTAGCTCTTAACGATAGAAACAGAGTATCAAAAGAAAATGCCATGACAATATGTGACTATATCATAGCAATGAAAAGAGAAATTAATCCAAGATATAACTATGTTAGATATACAATTTAGTTTCTTTCAGAATTATCAAGGATAGTTGGAACTAACAAGAAATTTATTAATATGACAAGAGAAGATGTTCTTTCCTATTTAGATAAAAGTCGCAAGCCTGAGGATGAAGATCCATTACATAAATGGATAGGAAGTTACAATATTAGATGTGTAATATTATTCGGATTTTTCAAATGGTTGTTATCCTAATATCACCAGTCCTAAGAAAAGAAATGAATTATCTTCACAAGAAAACCTAGGTTGTTGACCATTACACACATTATTCGCTGGTGGATCGTTTGAATAAGTTAGTATATATAAAAACTAGAACACGAGCTAATTGCTCCTCACTATAACCTTTGTTCCATAAAAGCAAAAGATTATCGTCCTCGCTATCACTTACAACTTTCACTGCGAACCTAAAATAAACGATTTACTATAATCAATAAATATTCATTCTTTTTTCTGTACTAATCCTGCAGCTAACTCTATTGTATAGACACTGTCATATTTAACACCATCTTCAAGGCGGTTTTGAATAGCTTCTAGTACATCATTAATTCTATTTGCCATAGTAGGGGATTTTCTATTTATATAATTTTTTATATCTTCTTTAGTTGCCGGAAATTGTAAACCCTCCAGTAGATTTGCCATTTTAGATGCTGCATCTCTGTCAGTTGTCTCATTTGTAGCTGGTTCCCCTGTAGAGTCACCTACCCTTTCCGTCATTGCATCGACCCCAGATTGTGTCTTGTCTGTATAGTTTCGATCAGTTGATACATTGGACATTTGTTTTATTATGATCGAAATATCTCATAAGGGTTATAATCTTTGGTCTTCTTCAAATTGCTTTTAAATCTAGTTATTGAAGAACTGATAACATTTAATTAGGTTCTTAATTTTCTTGATAACAAACCTTAGTACAATTAAGAAATTAAAATAATCTGTAGTTTTCATGATTACCATAATAATCAATCTCTATAACCTCAGTACACAACTTTTTTGGCTTTCATCCTGGCTTTGAATATAACAACCTTTCATAAGGTATCCTTATGAAGATGCATTCGTAAGCAATTCTTAATTAAGCAACGTAGATGATTATTGACAAGTCTCTAATACATCTATGATACTTTTCCCATATGGTAAATGGATGATGTTTTAATTTCAGCCATACTGAATCTGAAGCTTGATAAAATGCTTCAATTGCATAAATAGTGATTATCACCTCTTCCTTTTTTTAAAGTGGTATTGCACTTTCCTATCTGTAATGCTGTATCCTCATTCATAGATAAGTGAACATAATGGCGATTCATAGGTAAGACCTTCTGACATTGTATTTTTGGCTGCAGAAGGAGATGTACCTTGAAATTACCAGACTATAAATAGAATTGAAAAGAACAGCCTAAAAATTATCTGAATTACATTCTGCCTGCTTCCTTTAGACGAGAAATCATTCTTGCTTCACCTTGTTGAAATCGTATTTTATAATCATCTCTTTCTAATATTAGTGCTGGAACCTCTGTAGGCTTTCCATATTTATCAAGAGCAACCATGGTAACAAATGCTGTTCCTGCGTGAATTCTCATACTGTCGTCTAGATCTTCAGCTTCCACAGTAACTTCAACTTCCATAGAAGATCTTTTTACATAATTTAGTCTCGCAGAAAGAATTAGTGCATTACCAATGAATATAGGCTTTAAAAAAGTCATTCTATCCATACTTGCCGTGACGATATTGGCACGACCAGCATGTCTTTTGGCGCATAAACCTGCAATAAGATCTACATATTTTAATATAACACCTCCGAATACATTGCCTTTTGGATTAGCGTCTGAAGGCAGCATCATAATTGTCATCTCAGCTCTCGAATCGTTAGGATGTTTGCCTGCTTTCGAATGTTGTTGCGCTCCCATTGAGAGATTATCATCGTGGTATACAGCAGCTTTTAATTAAATATTGCATAGGTCAAGAAAAAATAAAACAAGATGCCTAGATGATTATGTTTATAATCTGTTATATTAGTTTCCTGTTGCGATGGACCCGAATCTATAGTAGTACTAGTAGTTGAAGCTGCCTTTTCTTGACTGTAAGCAGGATCTAGCATAAAAAAGTCAGAAACACGTAAAACAATAAGGCTCTGATTGTTTTACCAATTTGTAATTTCAAGAAAAACGTATGGAGTAGATGCAGAATTGAATGCCTTCAACGTCTGAAATAAAATACAAATATTGCATAAATAGTAACCGATATTCTTTCTGCGCCGAAAAAATCTAGACATTAGCATCATGAGCCTAGTCCTGGTTCTTGGTCCTTGTAAGCCATCAGTATCAGATCCTCAGACTGGAAGTCATAAAATACGATTACAAAGCTCCTGTGCGATAATTCGGAGCTACTAAGATGCGTACTAATAAAGCATATTGACATTTGATTCTCATAAAATAGGAAGGATAGACAGATTTTATAATGCTGAGATCAAGACTATATCCAAGAACTGTGAAAGGCGAATGCAAAGTCAGAAATGTTTAGTAGTTATGATAATAATAATAATAACATAAATCCAGAAAATGATAATGACTGCACTGATGGCTTTGACGACTCTAGAGGTAGTGCCCATGCCGGTATGTATCCATGTCATGTTCCAAATTGAGGTATCATACGTATAGACTGACGCTCCGGTATGTTGATAGAAACTAGGTGTATTGTCTTTTAAGAGGCGCGCACGGGAAACTAGCAGCAGTTGAGATATCATCAGTTATTCTAACTGTCTTGAATCTAGCTGCATTCCAAGGATTCGTCGCTGTCATATAGGCATCAGTTATTCTAACTGTCTTGAATCTAGCTGCATTCCAAGGATTCGTCGCTGTCATATAGGACTTTAGATTTCTGCGCCTAATTCAGCTAGTGTAAGTGTGCAGATATCTTGTCCTGCAGCTTTCATAAGGGGAGCTATAAAACGCCAGCATCAGGCACCATTTTCGGTGCCGTGCACTAGAATAAAGATTGTCGTCATAATTGCGCTGCAAAATAAAAAACCACTAGTCCTTTGAATATTGACAGAGAAAAGCGTTCTGCGTACAAAAGTAAAATTTGTTATACTACTTTGAATGTACTTTTACCTATTGCCAATGAACAGTCAATTGTTGCAGGATAAGTTTGGTATATGACACAGGATTGCGCCGCGAGTACTAATGGTTGGTCTGTATGCGCACTAGCTCTTGGCTCAGCCTCGATTATAGCAATACTACTAACTGCTACAATCGCCACAGCTATTATGAGTAGCCTAAGCCTTTCATGGTTTATTCCTTTTTCCATAATAATTATTTAGTTAGAGGTATTGATATGTTGTAGTAGATCCTACTTGTAATTTGTAAAATCTTGCTATGATATGAAATGAGTAAATATGATTAAGGTACATTACGCAATACTCTTTACTATAACTAAATAATCCTACAGTAAACTCATGTCTCGTGAGAGTTCCTGGGACCATCAATTCAAAATGTGCACAAGAAATTAAAATAGTACAACTATGGGATGGTCAAAGACCTGCAATAAACTACCTGTTGCGCGATTTTACGAGGTGGCTCATTAATAAAAAGTTAATGCAGAGGCTAGTAGGTAGTAGAAAGGAAGCCCACAAATTCAACTACGATCTCATGGATAGAAAAACTATTACAAACTCAAATAGATGATCACAAATTTGTTGTATGGCGCATATTAGTACCTTATTCTATATTAGAAAGTGTTCCACTGATGAAGCATCCAATATTATCAGGGGATGGCTAGACTGATGCTGTAGTCTAAGACAACTAGGTTCAGGCCTAACTACATTATTAAACGAATATTAATTCTGCAATTAGGAATGGCTATCTACCGATAAGTAAGTCTGGAGAATCTAAAGGTAGAAACTAAATATTTGTTCAATATATTAACTACATCTTAAGTAGAACTAACTCACATATTCGTAATCTAACTCAGACTATATTAGATCCGGTATAAGTATTTTGCAAAAAGGTATTTCTAATTTTGTTGTGCGACACGCACAAGATATATGACGATGTAATACTCGTATTCGCAGTCATAACGCAGTATCCAATTTGTAGAGATGAATAGCAGAACAAAAATAAAAAAAGGCTAATTGACTCAGCTTAATTTATAGTCATTGTTAGTTTTCAAGACCTGGTGGACAACCATTTTTATTGCCATTATATGGTTTTCCATTAGGAAGCGGTAGCGCGCAATGATGATGGTGGGGAGGACCGGCCTGCACATTAGAGATCGAGGTAGTAATCAATGCCATTGCGACGCCGATAACTGCGAATAGCCCTATCGCAGCTACCAGTCCAACTTTTTGTTATTTGTTGTCTTGTAGGAGACGTTCCAAATGGCATTTTTATTAAACATTTTATAGCCGAATTAGCTATTTTTCATTATTTCAAAGTTTCAGAAAAATTCCCACAACCTAGGTCTAACCCTTGTTCGTTTCAAAAACTGAAGATTTTGATGACAATTTCCTTGTAGAAAAACAAATGTAAATTACAACATATATAAAAATGGCAGAATCTATTTGTCTGTCATCGTAACAAGGGGTGGATATCTTAACTTTACAGAGTCTTAAAAGTCATGGCAGCAGATTTACTTGCTTACAGACTTTTCAATAGCTAATCCAAGGGGGATAACGGTGCTGACATTTATTTTCATCGTGAGTTCTACATTGAATTCGAACATTGCTTACCGTGTCCGTATTATGTCTATTTAATACTAAAACAAGTGTAGAAAGATTCAATTCTTCGAATAGACTAGTCTTGTGGACGGTCTCTTCCTTTGATAAACCGTCATATGCCGTGGAAGAGGACGTTCAATGCTTTCGCTGTATCGGCTTAACTTAATAGGACTGATCCAAAGTAGTAAGGTTATATAGAGTTATATAATATGGGGTCTAAAATTGAGAGATACAAGACAATGTTACTTACACCAGCTAAGAACCATTCTCCTTACCCGATTTTAGATAATGTGGATAGTTCATTTCGTCATTCTTATAGTAACAATGCTGATCGTCATCAGCAGCAATATCTTTCAGAGTCTTCATTTCTTACCGATCCTAATTACCTACAAAATGAGGGATCGCGTTTAGATACCATCATAGAAACAGAAACAAAAGAACAACCAAAATCTCCATTTATTAAAAGGATACTTCTTGTAGATGATGATCCTGATATTGCGTTAACTTTCAAAGCAGGTTTAGATGGTTATTATTATGGCGACGGTGACAAGAAGAAAAAATTTGAAGTATACGCATATAACGATCCTTTATTAGTGTTAAAAGAATTCAAACTACATTATTACGATCTTCTTTTAACTGATATTTATATGCCAAACATGAATGGCTTTCAGCTATGTGAAAAGATATTAGAATTAGATGTTAACATGAGAGTATGTTTTATGTCTGCATTGGAAGTAAATATTCGAGCACTAAGAGAAGTATATCGTAATGTAGGCTTTGGATGTTTTATTGAAAAGCCAGTGTCGATAAAATATTTAATTGAAATTTTAGCAACAGAGTTGGATTAGTCGATAGGGTAACTATTTGCATAATATTTTGATTCAAAGGGATGTTAGGGAATTTAAGGATCTAATTCGTGAGCTACGTCAAATTTCTGTAGAACACCACATTGTAGAGAATGCTTGGTCTATCTAGGTTTTAGAATTTTATTGAGTAAAATCTGGTTAGCTCCAATAAATAAACAATATTTATTATTAATCAAAATAACTGTCTACCAGAATAAAAATATGAACCATTAATAATTTATCTATATGTTTGAACATTCAATCGATCCAGCTTTAGAGTTTGTTATAACTCTATCTCCACCTAAGACAGCTTGGCATTATATATCATATTTGACAGCCGACAAGACCATAAAAGATTGCATGTATAGTCCAGCGATTTAATGAATTCAGTATGTAGGATCAAATCTGAAAGAAAGTAAAAAATCAATGGTAAATGAAAATGTCAAAGAGAATCATTATAGTCGATGATGAGGCTGACATCAATACTGCATTACGTGAGATATTCGAATCAAATGGTTTTACTGTTGATTCATTTGATAATCCTCACGATGCTTTAGAGAACTTCAAACCACATTTTTACGATCTATTAATTCTTGACATAAAGATGCCAGAGATGAATGGTTTTTCCTTTTATAGAGAGATTAAAAAACTTGATGAGAAGATGAAAGTGTGCATTCTTACAGCTGCAGAAATTAACTATGGAGAATATTCAAATATTCTTTCTTCACTACCAGACAACTGTATAATTCAAAAGCCTGTGGCAAATGAAGATCTATTGAAAATTATAAACGAAGTAATGGAATGTGATCATAAATAATATTACCAAAAAACATAGTCCAAAAGATGTCGCTTTATATAGTAATGTGATGGTAAGTCATAGTTAATTAAACTACACATTAAATGATTAATTTCAAAAAATCTGGTTGACTAGTTTGTCTTGGATTACCAGGTAATGCTTCGCCTTCTGTCTCCGAGACTCTAAAGTCATCGTTCCATGTTACTTCTGACAAATCCAACATTTTCCGGAATGTGTTAGCAGTTGCGGGACCAAGTCCAGCATAATGATTATTTGCTGCTACTATTGCTAGGTTTAGTCTATCTCCTGTTCTTCTTCTCTATCTCTCTTCAGAAATGCAGCCCTTTTTTCATCTCTGCAACTCTATCTATCTTTCTGTATTTTGCCAAAATCTATTATGCTGGCTTTGGATCAGAGACTGCCGATATATTCAGAAAGATATTGGCTTTCCTTCAATAGATTGGCACGAAGTTAAGAGGAAATATGATAGGCTAGTTCGAACAGATAATACTACTACCATTCCCACAGGGCAAAGATTATTTTCTGATTATCTGTACACAATTAAATGACCTTTCCATTCCCTATACGTCGAAACGATCCTTTAATTGAGATTCCTTTACTTCCTGCTGCCAATTATGAATCAAAGTAACTTCAACTGTTTTTACTTCTTGGCTAATAGACGACTTCCGATTGTTTAACACAAATGCATATGCATCGCTTATAATAGGCCTAAAGACATCATTAATTTTTAGTCCACTTCTGTCATAATACGGTTTAATTTTAGACTTCTAATATCATTATTTTCTTTCCATCCTGGGATGTCTTTTCTACTAACAATTAGAACCTGTATTTCGTCATAAGAATTCTTTACCTCTATGTCAAAGGCAAGTCTATAGTCAAACATGAGTATGAGATTTACACCAAAATATAATACTTCATAGCCATGGGAATTTCCGGCAGGTATGTTAAATTCATTGATGTTTCTCATAACATGTGGAAGGACTTTCATTCTCACATAAAGAATCAAGTTAATGGTTAATTTGATTGTCTTGATAGCTCATTATAGAGCATCGAGAAAACTTTAGCCCTTTTATGACTGGGTACATTTCAAAGGTTGCATCAATGATGCCGAAGTAACAATTACTGCTAAGTTCGCTTACATACAAGATTGAATGGAAGACTACCTTATCTTATCAAGTACACTCCTTTTTAATTTGACTGAGCTTTCTGTGAACCATTCGACGTCGTAAAAGTGATCTATGCTTAATTCATTTTTTATTGCTGCTTGTTCGCCATTTCGAGTGAAAATAAATAAAAGATATTATTAACTACTAATCATGCAGGAAAGGATCTCATTATTATGATTTTGAATAATAAAGTACGGCAAGCCTTGACAGCAGGCAATCTCGCTCATCTTGTGACTCTGAATAAGGATGGCAGTCCTCAGGTCTCTATCGTCTGGGTTGGTCTTGAGGGTGATGAAATTGTCTGTGCTCATCTGAATCTCTACAAAAAATTGAAGAATATTCAGCGCGATGCTCGGGTCGCACTCTCAATGGTGACTGGTGGGAAGACTAATGAACTAGATAATTATCTCGTGATCAATGGTCGTGCCAGAATTACCGAGGGTGATGCACCCGAATTAGTAAACCGACTAGCCCAGATCTATATCTCCCCAGGCAGAAAGTACGTTCCTGATGAAGCACCAGGGGGATATATTACCCACATTACTGTTGAACATATTCACGGCATCGGACCATGGGATGAGTGATTTAGACCTGTTTGACTAGCGCGACCTAATCGGAGTAGAAAAATCTTCTAGTCTCTTTAAGACCCTAAATACGCTATATAAAAGCAGTCAACAGAGTACCACTAGAAAAGTAAAGCACAGACAACATATAAATATAGATATGAGTGGCTCAAGATTTTTAAATTCTATTGATATTGATGAAACATTTAGATATATATTTAGAAGCATAACCAAAAAGTCTGAGGTCTAATTACTGCTTAGTCTTATCAAGTTATAACCTATATTCACGTAAAAATGACTATTACTAATAATGTCTGTTTGAAATAATCAAAATATTGACTTTGGCTAAAACTTAGAGAGGCATTTATATTATGAAAGTAAAAATAGAATCATGAGAAGACAATTAGAGTGTCATCTAAAGGATCAGGACAGCATTACGAATGGCAAATAGTTGATAAGGTAAGGGAAACTCCTGATACATACACATATTCTTTTTCACCCAACTCTGGATCCCAGAGATTTAATTTTAATGTAGGACAATCCGTCACGATTCGCGCATTTCTTAGAAGGCCTTTAGCATCAGGAAAGTTCGAAGAAGGCTTCGTTGAGAGAGCATATTCAATTGCATCATCTCCCACTAGGAATTTGATTGATTTGACAATCAAGGACGAAAAACCATATGGCTATATTAATCCGGCGACCGGAAAGGCTGACGGTTTTGCAGCTTATTTCCTCGAACAGACCAAGATTGGCGACAAGATTGATGTTCGGTTAAATCCAGCAAAAAATCATTTTTTGTGGAAGATTGCGGCTGGACTAGAGAATGATATAGCCTACTGGTCAGGTGCAAACGGAATAGAGTCTGCCAGATGCCTTATTCAATATCTGGAAGATTCAGGGAATCCAGATATTTGTCTTACATTATTCTATAGCAATCCATCTTTACACGTCATCAAGGAGCAAGATGACAGGTCATATTTGAACGTAATCTATTACAAGTGGTTAATCGATATGGCAAAGAAAATAGAGGGTTTTAAGGTCATTTTTACGTTCACTAGAGATAATGAAATATTATCATCAGATCATCCCAGAATTATATATAGAAACGGAAGATTCTTTGTAGGCCCAGATGGAACCAAAGAAAAAACTCTTTCAAAATATCATGGAAATATCAATAATACCGATAAAATTTTTAATCCTATATGTGGAAGCAGCGGTTTTATTAATGGCATAGTCAAGTTACCGAATGGGAAGATAGAGAGAGGAAAGGGAATAATGCAAGATCTGATGGATATTGAAGGTGTTAAACCAGAAAACATTGATAAGGAACAGTATTATCTAGAAGTTGTAGGTGTCAAATAAATACGCTATATTTTAGATGAAGTCTTATCTCACATCAAGAGAGTTAATTTTTAGATAAACAAATTCATGCGATTCTTCAGAATGAGATTTCATTCTCGAGTATGGCATGAGATTAAATAACGTAAGATATTAGGAACAAAATTTGAAAATATGTAACTACTCGGCTAGGGTTCAACTGTAATAGTTACATATGAAGGACTGCTGACTGCATCATTATTATTTATTATTAATTGAAATGTTAATGTGGTGGATTCGGTGACTTGCGGCGCTTCAAATGTAGGTTTGATACTATTGTTATTTGATAATGATACGATAGGACCACCTGCTAGCTGTAACCATGAATAATCTATTTTCTTTCCATCCGGATCGTAACTTTTACTCCCGTCTAAAGTAACACGATTCAAAGATTGCGTATTCTTGTCAGAGCCAGCATTAGCGACAGGGATACTCCCAGAACTCAATTCCTTTTCTTGATCATCATTCGCATTATTAGTAGTTGTGTAAGTACTTTGCTCTCCATTAATTATTATCGGAGACGAATTATATGAATTTGCAGTAGACTCTGTGCCTACTACAACCTTTCCGTCAGAAGTATGACACGGGCTAATATTGCAAGGGCTAACTGGACAGGGATTTATTAGACATGAGTCAATAGCTTTATCGCATGGATTTGCACTTACACCATAGCCTGTACAATGTTGTTCAATATGATTCGAATTATCTCGATGTATCTCATTTGAACGGCAAGAATTGATGCTTAGTCCAAAACCTGTACAATGTGCCGCTGACTTGGCGTTGTTTGGATTGATATTATTTGGATTGATATTATTTGGATGTATGTTATTTGGATTTATCGTGTTAGATTTAACATTATGCGGAAGACCGTTGAGAGAATTGAGATGGGGAGGACCAGCCTTACCGGGAGAAGGAGAAGTACCTAAAGAAGACAGACCACCGAATCCAGAATGGCTACCCTCATCTGGTAAAGCAAAGACTCTGGATTTATCAATAAGTGTTGCAGTTGATAACAGGGTTAGAGATACAAATAACAACATTGCAATTTTTTTTAAAGATTTTGAACCGTTTTCAACAAACAGAAAATTTGATGGATCGATATGTTTAGAACAGTCAATTAAGAATTTTTCAATATTAGATTCAGATTTAGCACTTTTTTGCCCATATATATCATTTAAAACTTGTCTTTTAAAAACCGATTGGAATACTATATTCAAATATATTAAGTACAATTATGATAAAGATGGGTTATGATATATAGACTTTTACAAACAATTTTTAGAGATTAAGATAAGAGTTACTCGCTTGCAAGATTTTTTAAATTCATGATATAAAAATACTAATGCGGCTATTATTCTAATACATAGTAATCGCACATAGAAATTCTCTGAAAGCTTTAATGGAAATCTGGTTGGAAATGATGTGCAGTGCAGACAATTGAGTGGATAGCGATCCAGCATTTATTCATGGCTCGGAGCTCATTCTGGATTTACAGATCATGCAGCTACCGCCATGCGCCTTCCTACCATTTCTGTACAATCCGCTAACTCTAATGCTAAATAAAGTAATCCAGAAGATACTGCGTGCACGGGCACTAAAGAATATGTGTTCCATAAATTAAAATTATTTAGAATAGAGTGCATGGAATTTCATATATGATACTATACTTTTGATACCTGGCCTTGTGTTGGTAACTATATTAAGACAAATGAAAGATCTTCACATAATCCATATTGACAATTAAGAGGAAGTTAGATGTATGCCTACACAGTAATGTCGTATCTAGATATCTTGCAACTACACACCATACTCATGACAGCGTGTCCGTCCCACATCTGCTAGTCTAACGTTTAAATCTCCATCCAACAATTCTAATGGATCGTTACCTATGTTTCTTAACATGTATTCTCTTAATGCACTTTTGATCGTATCTATACTATATTCACTTAGTACTGCTTGTCGTATTTCTTCAATGACAAATACATTAGGACGTCGGCCATGCTCACTATTGTCAATACGATTAAGTTCATTATCTCTCCTACAAAGTTCTTTCATGAACGTTCGGACTATTATCTCGTTCTCTGAAGATTCATTGACAACCATAATACTTGTACTCTTGGTTATGTATAATCTGAATATAAAGATAAGCAGAGAGCTGAACCGAACGGATCGATTCACATGGTACAGGCATTATATATTTATATTTTTATCTTCAGTACCTTCGTATAGTTATTGTTAGACGCATTATGTGTCTTGACTATAATCCTCAACTATATACCTAGATGACCTGTGTCTTAGACTATCCTGCTGTTAATACCACTTAACAGATTGTCCGATGTGCTCAGTCAAACCCGATTATATTCTTGATGTGATAAAGGTTCTATACAGTCTTGACAAATCTTAGTCTTACACTTGAAGTAGTAAAGGTAATTAGTAAGGGAGCCCCACTGAACCAATCAGATAGCACTACAATACCCTGCTGCCAAACAGCAATAAATTCAATGAATGTTGTAGGACGCTCGTTTAATCTCGAAACGGTCCCCCACTGACGGCACAAACGTATCGGGTCTATGTGCCCTTCGGTTCAGGCCAATTATCAACACGTAATCGGTCTATAGGTTGATTGTAGTCTCCCTGTCGTTAGACGAAAGGTGTCCCTGTCCTATCTGGCCCGATATATTCTGGATGCATAAATTCGCTAACGTATCTTATACGCGCACTTGACCACTACATCATACGTCCAGCCTCTTGCTAGGTTAATCACACCTAAACCTGAAGTACCTGATTTATGGATTATACTTCTCACCCACTTGCACGTAAAAGCCCCTCTTACCGAACCCCAGCAAGACTAATTATGAACTTATGTTGGTTCTGTTATTACATCTGCTGTATGCAAAGGTTGTTAAATTCGATAGGATTATCTTTTTCTCGTCACAAGGCATGGTAACCACGGCAGAATACTTGATTAGGCCCGGGCTGATTAATTGCAAAATTCCTGGGCGTGTTAGCAATAGAATTACTAATAGAGACAATTGTTAGAACGGTACAAGTGCATGAATTGGCACGCCATCAAAAGTAACCACATATTAACCTAACATGATCTGATGTATGGCAGGCAGTACATAACACGCGCCCACGGCTTTTATAAATGAAATGTTCTCATCAATGTATATGTACATCGGACAGTCCGTCTATACATATGATGTCTCATTTTTGAAAATATTTATAATGTGGTATGCTGTAAATCCACCTAGAACAGTTTTTCCGATATAACTAAACCGGATTTGAATCAAATATTATCCGATATGTTAAAACTTGTTTGTGAACTAAATACCTTGCTTTAGATTCATTAATTGCTACTATCTATAGATATCGGAATCTGTACTGTCGCCAGGTTGTTTCTGAGCCAGTGAATCTATCATAAGTAATGATAATTTTAGCGTTTATTGAGCTCAGATTAATTTTGTCTTGTATATGCATAGCTAGTTTGGTTTGTGACCGGATATATGAGCATGCGCGCCCCCTCCTATGATCCATACCATAGTCTCTTAAGCTAATAATGAGATGACCGGAATATAACATAAAACAAGAACCATCAAGTATGTATGTGACAGGCGTGTATAATCTCGGTTTGGCTTCAGATTCATCTAAATATATTACATAATATCTCAGAATGATATACGAAGTTCATTATGTAAAATGGATATTAAAATTTTCAATATCCATATGCACCATCGGCTGGTCTACATTGATTGCATAAATTTAATTTATCCGATGAATTCTCCTTTCTAATACTCATTATCTCGACATTTTCCAGACCACAATTATCACACTTTCCAATCATTAGAACGAAATTATGTTACACTGTATGGTATATTAATATGACATATTTACTGCACTGTATAAAAAGAAATCCACCACCTAATCTTAAATTTTGGAATAATAACAGGTCTATAGACCATTGTATGATTTCGCTCTTCGTCTTTTTGTCTTACATCTTTTGGATCCAGGCAATATTTATACCGTGTAATTAAATTGCTAGTTCCATGGGTTTTTTAGTCTCTAAGGTCCATTATCTGCTTTATAGATTCTATAAAAGACATTATATCCACTTAAGATGACGTTGTGAATTCCTAGCGCCTGTTAAACTACTCATCTATCGGCTCATAGAATCTTGTCTCGATAACATTGCAAGACCATTTCTGGCTAGTGATATTGTATGATATGATCATAAATTCATTTCCTATGTGCTAATTAAGAAAAACATTAAATCAATTGATAAAAATACTGCAGGTTGCGCCTAATTATAATAACTAGCCTAGATAAAAAATCTAGTGAGATATAATGTCAGTTAATTCAATAATAATTATCGGAATTGGTTTTAATCTAATAGCATCAGCGTTAATCGCGTATGGAAGGATATTTCGTAGTAAGAGAACTATAAGGAAGGAATCAGAAACTGGCGAATGTTCCTAATGAAGTGAGTTGTAAAATTAACCTTCTAGTCCGTGGATCTTATGATATTTATAAACTGTACGCATATTTTTTAAAAATATTCTCCTCAAATGGCTTAATAATCCTTACTCTATAAGGGGCTTGAACATGAAAAGTTAAAATGTATTGATTATTATTTTCAAGACTAAGCGAGCGGTTATTCATATTTCTTGTTACGCTAACAGTAAAATGGTACAGACTTATCTTAATTAATTACCGTATGTTTGTAAATCCTTAATATGGTAATCATGCGATTTCTTATTAATTGATTCTATCTTGTAAAAGGCGGATTCGTCAATTGTTACACATCCATCTTTTTCTATGTTGTCCGCGTACAATATGACACGATTATTCAATTCCAGATGAAATCCATTAACAGATCCTACTAGCTTGAATTCGTGATCCCTATGTTGACCTTCTATTATAAACTTCAACTTATGAATATTATAGAGAATGATATTTATTAATTGTTAGATTGTCGATAAGGGTTAGCTTTATTCATCCTTTTTGTATATTATTTACTACCCAGCTAATAGTTTAGCTTTAGCAATGATGTGGATACGTATAGTAAGTCATACCGATGAGTGTGTTCTCTTGTCCAAGACCTAATTCTAGTACATATACTATTGGGGTAGTTATCAGTTTGACAAATGAGGAAATTCGCATCTCGAAAACCACTGGTTCCAGAAGCTAAGTATCCCGTACCTCAATTGATTAATGAATGGTTCGATTATTTTTATTGTCTATTATATATTAGACCACTGGTGATGGAAAGCCCTCTAACTATATGACGATGAAGGATAATTCGAACTGTGCATTTTTCCAGATAGACTGATATCTATTGTTAAAAGTCACTTGGCGTTGCCACTACCTGTCCTCTTACTGTCTGCAAGGACGCAAACTCTCCAATCATTTTAGAGAGTGCATATTGTGTCTGCAAAGGATGAGTCTTGTCGTCCCAGTATCCAAATTGAGCATATTTCCTCCAATTGTAATTTGCATTAGGCATGAAAGGAAATCATAAAGATTAATAACATCATATTCATTGCGCCTAAATGTAGATAGAAATAGCGAATAGACTAATCAAGCAATAATAAATAAGAATGAACAAATATCTATTTAATTGGTGAATGACAGA
>Ga0207663_10000360_pt1 | contig 19773 bp, 14 predicted proteins | sample LARL53metaG_FD_184346 | JGI IMG/M metagenome (GOLD analysis project Ga0207663, IMG submission 184346) | Corn, switchgrass and miscanthus rhizosphere microbial communities from Kellogg Biological Station, Michigan, USA - LAR L5-3 metaG... | ecosystem: Host-associated > Plants > Roots >...
GGCCTTTCCGCTGGCGAATAAGGGCCGCACTTTCACGCTGCAACCGCTGCTGGAATCGAGCATCGCACCAAACCAGCGCGACCAATTCAGTCGTGCCGGCATCATGCTGATGGCCGTGGTGGGGATCGTGCTCATGATCGCCTGCTTCAACATTGCCAACCTGCTGCTGGCCCGCGCGTCGGGAAGAAAACGCGAGATGTCGATCCGCGTGGCCATTGGCGCGTCACGCAGGCGCATCGTCACGCAGTTGCTTACGGAGGCGCTGGTGCTGGCCATCGCCGGCGGGGGGCTCGGGCTCGGGCTGGCGCTGGCCGCGCGCGACGTGATGTGGCGCTTCCGTCCGCCGCTGCTTCCCGCCGACGGCATGGACCTTTCGCTTGACTGGCACGTAATGGCGTTTACTTTTCTGGTGGCGATCACCACCGGCCTGATTTTTGGCCTGGCGCCGGCGTTGCAGGCTTCGCGCCCTGACCTGGTTTCAGAATTGAAAGAGCGCGCCGGCGGCGACCTGCGCAAGGGAAGCCGCTTTACTGTTCGAGACGCTCTGATTTCTTTGCAAGTAACGTTTTGCCTGATCGCGCTGGTGGGAGCGGGGCTTTTTCTCATCAGCCTGCGCAATGCCCGCACCATGGATCCCGGCTTTGATACGCACAACCTGGCCATGCTCTCGTTTGATCTGGGAGCGCTGAACTATGACGCGCCGCGCGCCCGCGAGTTCGAACGCCGCGCGCTGGAGATCGCCCAGAATACGCCGGGAGTTCGCGGCGCCGCGCTTTCAAACACCATTCCTCTGTTCAACGGAGGGTTCGGCCGGACGCTTTTCAAGGAAGGCGAGGACAACAATAACGGCCAGAGCGGACATGTGTCGCAATATTCCGTGATGTCGCCGGAGTACCTGCAAACCATGGGCATTGCCATGGTGCGCGGTCAGGGCTTTGACAGCACTATCCGTGAAAGCACGTCGCGCGTGGCCATCATCAATGAAACCGCCGCCAAGCAGATCTGGCCCAATGAAGATCCTATTGGAAAGCGCTTTACGTTTTTCCGCGACACCAGCGCCACCCAGGTGATCGGCATTGTCCGAGATTCCACATACAACGCCCTGGGTGAAGCGCAGCGGCCTTATATGTACGTTCCGCTGATACAGAATCCCAACACCGCCATGACTGTGTTTTTCCGGACGCAGGGCGATCCGCGCAGCGCGCTGGCTTCAGTGCGCTCGCAGATCCAGGCCATGGACCGCAATTTGCCCATCACCAACGTCTGGGCGATCGGCGAGGTAATTTCGCAATCGCTCTGGGCGTCCAGCTTTGGCGCAAGCCTGCTGACGGTGTTTGCCATGATCGCCATGGCGCTCTGCGCGGTAGGAATTTATGGCGTTGTGGGATATTCCGTCGGCCAGAGGATACGCGAATTTGGCATCCGGCTGGCGCTGGGCGCGCAACCACGCGACGTGCTGCTGATGGTGCTGAAACAAAGCACTGTGATCTTGGGCGCGGGACTTGTGGCAGGACTGGTTCTGGCCTTTCTGTCGGCAAGATTTATTGTTACGTTCTTGTATGGCGTGAATACGAACTCGCCGCTGGCGTTTCTTGCCATGGCGCTGGTGCTGGCCGCGGTGGGAGTTTTTGCCAGCTATGTTCCTGCGCGTCGTGCGGCCAAGGTCGATCCCATGGTCGCGCTGCATTATGAGTAGTTTTTTGAAATCCCGAACCTGCGTTTTTTGCAGGTGAGGGACCACTATCGCTCAAGATGATCTCTGGGCATCCTGAGAAACCATCGCGGGGATAGCGATCTCTCGCTACGCTCGAGATTTCAGAAAAACTTTGTGGTTAAAAGCTACTGATACGTAATCTTCATTTTGTCCACGTAAACACTGTAAGGTGCGGCGGTGCTGTTGCTGTCGAGTTGGAAGGCGTTGGTGAACTGGTTATTCGCCGCGCCGGAGAAAAACGCGTTATGCGTGATGTTCACCGGCATCCGCACGCCGTCCACGGTAAGCGCGTCATGCAAAACGGTGTGGGCGACGGTGTCATTGTGGTATTCGGCAACAATGTGGTGCCAGGCTCCCGGAGTAAAGCGTGTGACAGTTAGGCCGGTGGCGTCCCAGCGTTTTAGGCCGTAATCAAAAATGCGCCATTGGTTGCCGGGATACAGAGCCTGCCAGCTGTAGTTGTAAACCCATCCATTCAGGACCTGCTGGCATTCAAACTCAATGGCCTGTGGCAGATTTTCCGAGCCCGCTGGAATATACAGATCAAACTCATAGGTGAGCGCGCCGATCTGCGTAGTCACTGGCGTGTGCGACTGATAGAAGTATCCATTGGTAAAGGGAACCGTGGCTGCGATGCTGAACTGCGTGGAAGAGCCATCTTCACTGGGCGTGGCGATGCCGAGCGTGTCCGTGTAAGCCGCTATTGGGCCGGTGCCGCCATTGTTGCCGCAGCTGCCGCAGGTAAGCCATGGCGATTCCTCAATGCGGTCGATCACCGTGCTGCTGGCAGTTGTTCCCGGAGTCGGTGAAGGCGCCGGGTTGGGCGTCGGGCTCGGGGCCGGCAAAGCGCTGGTTGTAGTCGAAGAAGAAGTAGACTTTCCGCCGCAGGCGACAAGAGCAAACGTAATTGCGAGCATCAGGAAGCAAGAGTGAGCAATTCGCCGGGTTCGCAACGGGCCCTCCACTAAAAAAAATTGATTGGTGGCGAGAGGCAATGTACTAAGCACCGGGCCGTTTTGTATTACGTTGAAAACCTGAGATTCGGGATTAAGGCGGCTTTCTTGACGGTAACGGGAGGACAATGGAGGCCTTGACTGCATGGCCAATGAAAGGATGGAAGCGGTACCTAAAAACCAAGGTAACTTGTTGATTGCTAAGTGGTTTGCCAGAATTCCCGAGTACTTTTTGCGGCCCAGTTGTGATGAGTGGATCTTGCCTGCTGGAATCCAGGCAGGACCGAATCGCCGGAAGACACGGTGTGCGCCGCCAGCCGCAAAAACTGCGGGCGCGGATACCGGGTGAATAGTGGATATCGGGAACCTGACTCATGCTGCATAATCACAATGCCCCACAACTTCTATAGGGAGCGAGCAACCAGAGATTGACTTCCGGCGACCTGGGCTTGTTAAAACCCGAGCCGTTGCTGCGCGCATCCGCGTTGAGCGTCGACTATGACGCTGCCGGCGGAGACGTGGTCAGCGCGTTGCGCAATCTTGACCTGGAGATTGCCGATGGTGAGAGCGTCGGCGTGCTGGGCGAATCTGGCTCAGGCAAAAGTTCGCTGGCTCTGGCGCTGCTGCATCTCCTTCCGCGCAATGCGCGCGTGGCTTCAGGAAGAGTTGAATATCGCGGCCGCAGCCTGGCGGAATTTTCTGCTGCACAATTGCGAGCGATGCGCGGCGGGGAAGTCGCCCTGATATCGCAGGAGCCCGCCCTCGCTCTCAATCCTGTGCTGCCGCTGCGCCGGCAACTTGCTGACGTGCTGCTGGCGCATCACAAGCTCGATCGCGGCGCGGTCTCCGGTCGCTGCAATGAAATGCTGCGTGAGGTCGGGTTCCCTGATCCTGAGCGCATCCTGCGCGCCTATCCGCACGAGCTGAGCGGAGGCCAGCGGCAGCGTGTGGCCATTGCGCAGGCGCTTATCTGCCGTCCCAGGCTGCTGATTGCCGACGAACCTTTAAGCGCCCTCGACACGGCCACGCAGGCGGAAATTCTGGAGCTGCTCCAGCGTTTGAAGCGCGATTTGCGGCTAGCCATGCTGTTTATCACCCACAATGCCGGCACACTGGCCGCCCTGGCCGACAACATTATCGTGATGCGCGAAGGCGAGGTGGCCGCGCGCGGCAGCATGGGCAAGTTGCAAAGCAGTCTGGACGAATACGTCCAGGGCATGCTGTTCCCGGAAAAAAATCTGTCAGGCGAGCCTCGCGCTTCCGATCAAGCGGCAGACGAAGGGCCGCTGCTTGAGGTCCGTGACCTCAACAAGAAATTTGTTCAGCAACGCATGCTGTCACGCAAGAAATTTGCCGTGCAATCACTCATCGGAATTGACCTGTCATTGCAGCGCGGCTCGACCGTGGCGGTGCTGGGGCGCTCCGGGTCAGGGAAGTCAACGCTGGCACGGTGCCTGGCGGGCTTTGAAACCCCGGACTCAGGTGACATCCTTTTTAGAGGTAAGCCAGAAGAGAAGAAAGACGGCGTCCGCCGGCGGGTGCAGATGATCTTTCAGGACGCGGCAACGTCCATCAATCCCAGATTCACTGCGCGGCAGGTCGTTGCCGAGCCGTTGGAAATCGCACGGTGGGAAACCGATGCAGAGCGCACGGCGCTGGCGCTGGCGCTGATGGAGGAAGTCGGCCTTGATCCTGAGTGGGCGCTGCGTCTTGCGGGCGAGTTCAGCGGCGGACAGCGGCAACGCCTGGCTCTGGCGCGCGCATTGGCCGCCGAACCCGAGCTGCTCATCATGGATGAAGCGCTTTCCGGCCTGGACATGCCTTTGCAGGCGCAGATGGTGCGGTTGCTGATGGACCTGCAATCGCGGCACGGGCTTACGTATCTCTATATTTCGCACGACCTGAACTTCATTTCACTATTCGCGCAGGAAGTCATCGTGATGGAAGCGGGACGGATCGTGGAGCGGACCACGCCGGCCAAACTTGCCGCAAGCACAAATCCCGCTACGCGCGAACTGGTGGAAGCCAGTGAGCGCCTGCACGCGCCCGGAGTGGAGGCCGCCGTATGATCCGCTACCTCGCCCGCCGCGCCGCACACGGACTGCTGATGTTGTTTGGCGTCTCCATTTTGCTGTTTCTCCTGTTCCAGGCCGCGCCCGGAGATTTTCTGAGCGAGGCCAAGTTGAATTCACAGATTTCGCCGGGGACCATGGCGCAGTTGCGCGCCCAGTACGGCCTGGACCAGTCGCTGCCAATCCGCTACTGGCAGTGGGCAAAGTCGTCCGTCCGGGGCGAATTTGGCTACTCGTTTTCCTATAACGCCCCTGCGGCAAGCCTGCTGTGGCCGCGCGCGCGCAATACGCTGCTGCTGAGCGTGCCCGCGCTGATCATTTCCTGGCTCATCGCCCTTCCACTCGGCGTGCTGGTGGCCGGATGGAAAGGAAAATGGGCTGACCGTCTATTTTCCGGTGGAACATCAACGCTGCTGGCGCTGCCAGACGTGCTCATAGCGTTGCTGGCGCTTTTGATCGCGCTCAAAACGGGAATGTTTCCCGTCGACGGAATGACCGCCATCAACGCGCAGGACGAGGGTTGGTGGGCATGGCTGCGCGATCTGGGATGGCACATGCTCTTGCCGGTGGCCGCGCTGGTGGTTGGTTCATTGGCGATCATCCTGCGCCATGTGCGAAACAGCGTGGGCGAAGTTCTTGAGTCCTCTTACATGCGCGCCACTGAAGGCCACGGTCTGCCGCGCTACAAGCTGCTTTTCGGTTACGCGTTGCCGGCTGCCGCCAACCCGCTGATCTCTCTGTTTGGACTCTCGGTGGCCGTGCTGCTGAGCGGCTCTCTCTTGATTGAGGTGGTGATGAGTTGGCCGGGCATTGGTCCGCTGCTGCTGGAAGCTATCCTGGCGCGCGATCTCTTCCTGGTGATCGGTGCTGTGATGCTTTCCACGGTGTTTCTTATCGTCGGCAATCTGCTCGGCGACGTGCTGCTCTATGCCTTTGATCCCAGGATCAGGAGGGGTTTGTGAAATCCCGAGCGCAGCGAGGGAACCCTATTCCTGTAAGGGATGTTGAGGTTCTGCTTTATCTGAAATCCCGAGGGACCCCTATCGCTAAAAAAGCTTTTGAGGTTCAGCCATGAACCGACAGCGTAGTCTTAACAATAGCGGTCCCTCGCTCCGCTCGGGATTGCAGAAAGCATGGGCCGTCTGGTTCCTGTTGGCGGTTCACGCACTGGTTGTGTTGGCGGGGTTCACCGCGCCCTACAGCTTTGAGACGCAGGAGCGCGCGCACCCTTATGCGCCACCCACGCATGTGCATTTCGTCGACTGCGCGGGAAAATTTCATCTTCGTCCGTTTGTATATGTCACCAAACCGGCGGAAAGCGCTCTAAATGAATATCAGCAGGATTGCTCTCAATCAGCAGGCATCGAATTCTTTCCGCAGGGAGACCGATACACGATTCTAGGAATGTTCTCTTCCACTCGACACCTGTTCGGCGTGCAGGCGCCCGCCACGCTGTTCCTGATCGGTACAGACGGTTTTGGCCGCGACCAGTTTTCGCGTCTTCTGTATGGCGGCCAGGTATCGCTGTTTGCCGGTTTTGTGGCTGCGGCGTTTTCCGTGATTGCGGGCTTGCTGCTGGGCGGGATTGCCGGAATGTATGGTGGCCGCGTGGATGACGTGGCCATGCGTTTTGCCGAAATCTTTATCACCATTCCCTGGTTCTATCTGTTGATTGCCGTGCGCGCGTTTCTGCCCTTGCAGATCAGTCCGGTCACGGCGTTTCTGCTGGTGGTCGCGGTGATTGGTATGGTGGGCTGGGGACGGCCGGCGCGCCTGGTGCGCGGCGTGATTTTGAGTGCGCGCGAGCGCAACTTTGTGCTGGCTGCGCGAGGCTTCGGCGCGTCCAACGCTTACCTGCTACGCCGCCACCTTATGCCGCTCACGTTCCGCGTGCTGCTTACGCAGATGGCGGTGCTAATCCCGCAATTTATTCTGGCTGAAGTCATCCTGTCTTTTCTCGGCCTGGGAATCGGAGAACCTTTCCCCAGTTGGGGCAACATGCTGGCCCAGGCGCAGCAATATCATGTGCTGATTTCATATTGGTGGATGCTCTTGCCGGGGCTTGCGCCGGTCCCGGTATTTCTGGCGTATCACTCATTGGCGGAAACGCTACAGGAGCGGATCAAATCAAACATCTAACTCAGCCCAGAAAACCGGTTGCACGGTTGAAGCGATTACTGCTGTGTGCCGCCACGGCTCTGCTGCTCTTGCTAACAGGTGCTCAGGCTGCGCCGCAGGAAGACCTGCTGCGTACTGCTTCTGAGCCGGGGACCCGGGGCGGAAAGCTGGTCATCGCGCAGCGGTCTGAGCCGCGGACTTTCAACCCGGTAGTTGCCGTTGACCAAAATTCCTATGGCGTGAACGCGCGGCTCCAGGCCGACTTGATCCACATTAACCGCGCCACGCAAAAGACGGAGCCGGCGCTGGCCAAGTCGTGGACTGTTTCCAAAGACGGCACACAATTCATCGTGAAACTTCGCCGCGGGCTGCGCTTTTCTGACGGGCAGCCGTTTGACGCGGATGACGTGCTCTTCTCATTCCAGGTTTATCTCGACGAGAAGGTCCATTCTTCACAGCGCGACCTGCTGATCATCTCGGGCAAGCCCCTCAAGGTGGAGAAGCTGGATGCGTACACCGTCCGCTTCACATTTCCATTACCCTATGCGCCGGCGGAGCGAGTGTTTGACGGCTTGGCTATCCTGCCGCGGCACCTGCTGGAAAAGGATTATCAGGAAGGAAAGATCGCGCAGGACTGGACGCTGAACACGCCGCCGGAAAAGATCGCCGGCCTGGGAGCCTTTCGCGTGAAGCAGGTAATTCCCGGCGACAGGATCGTGCTGGAGCGCAACCCTTATTACTGGAAAATCGATGCCAAGGGGCAAAGGCTGCCGTATCTCGATGAGCTTACGTTCGTGGTGGTCCCAACGCAGGATGCGCAGGTAATCCGCTTTCAGGCGGGCGATTCGCAGATCATCAGCGGCCTGAGCGCCGATAATTACGCCGCGCTGGAACCGGAGCAGAAGGCACGGCACTTCAAGTTGTATGACGCGGGACCTGGCCTGGAATACAACTTCCTGATGTTCAACCTGAATGACGATATTGAAGGACGCTTGCCGGAGATAGCCCGCAAGCAAAAGTGGTTCCGCGATGTGCGTTTCCGCCAGGCCGTCTCCGCCGCCATTGATCGTGCTGGAATCGTCCGGCTGGTCTATCGCAACCGGGCTGCGGCACTGGCAACGCATGTGAGTCCGGGCAACAAAGCCTGGTTCAATTCGTCTATTCCCGCTCCCGTGCGCTCATTGCCGCATGCGCGGGAGCTCTTAAAGGCCGGTGGCTTTAGCTGGAAGGCCGATAACACCCTGGTGGACGCAAGCGGCCAGCCGGTGGAGTTCAGCATTGTGGTGAGTTCCAGCAGCACACAACGCAATCAGATTGCCACGCTGGTGCAAGCCGACCTGAAGACCATTGGGATTGCGGCTTCTGTGGTGCCCATTGAGGGCAGGTCGGCCAATGATCGTCTGCTGAACACCCATGATTATGAGGCGATTTTGATGGGCCTCGTGAGCGGCGATGCCGATCCCACGCCGGACATGAACATTCTGGTCTCAAATGGGCAGACGCATTTGTGGCATCTGGGCGAGAAAACACCGGCCACGCCGTGGGAGGTAGAACTGGACCAGTTGATGCAAAAGCAACTGGTCACTCTGAATTATCCGCAGCGCAAAAAGACTTACGATCGCGTGCAGGAAATCCTGGCGCAGCAATTGCCCATGGTGTACCTGGCCAGCCCCAATATCCTGGTAGGTGCGAATGAAAACCTAGGTAATTTCCATCCAGCCATCATTGAACAGTATACTTTTTGGAACGCAGAAGAACTTTTTTGGCACCCCCCCGCCGGAAAATAGCAAGCCGGAAAGCAGCGCCGGAAAATTTAATGGAAGAAAACACCAAGGAACTGGTTTTACCCACAATCCGGGACGCTGGGACCGCCGAAGACGAGCGGCTTGTACAAGCCTGCCTGAGCGGCGATGAGAAGGCATGGAATACGCTCATCGACAAGTACAAGCGCCTGATCTATTCCGTGCCGGTCAAATACGGCTTCAGCCCGGACGATGCCGGCGACATATTCCAGAATGTCTGCATCGATCTTTTCACCAATCTTTCCAAGTTGCGGAAGATCGAATCGCTGCGCTCATGGCTGATTACCGTTGCCACCCATAAGTGTTTTCACTGGAAAAAGCAGCAAAGGGGAGAGGTGGAGCTTGATGCCATGGAGCAGGAACTGGCGGAAGAAATCGCCGCCGCTCCCGTTGTCCTGCAGGAAGTGGAAGAAGAGCAGGCCGTCCGCGACGCCATTCAGCGGCTTACGCCGCGCTGCGCGCAACTGGTAAAGCTGCTGTTCTATGAGCAGCCGCCCGTGCCTTATAACGAGGTGGCCCAGAAGCTTGGTCTGGCGACTGGATCCATCGGCTTCATTCGTGGCCGCTGTCTCAACCGGCTACAAAAGATCCTGGCGGAGTTGGGATTCTAGATGTCGCAGCAGCCGAATTTTGGCGTCGAGCAATGGATCATTGACCTCGCTGCTCTTTCCGATGAAGCGCAGCGCCGCGAATTCCTGGCCGCGCGCAAAGACGTATGCAACCCCGCCGCGGTGGAATCCCTGTACAACGCTGTAGTGGTTTTTGCCCGCGTCGACCTGCAAAAAGCTGAGCGTATGGCCCAGGCCAGCTCCTGGATTGCCGCGCAGATCAATGCCCCCGCGGCCACGGCGCAGAGCGCGCGCGCCGTGGGCCACGTGCTCTATCTCACCGGCAAATATCAAAAAGCGATCGTGGAATACGAAAAGGCGCTGGCGATTTTCCAGCAGATAGGCCACGACGTTGACTATGCCCGCACCATCAGCGGCGCGCTGCAAAGCCTGATCTATGACGGCCAGTATGAGCGTGCCTTCCGGCTGGGCGAAGAAGCGCGCGCTATTTTTCACAAACATAAAGACAAGCTCAGGCTTTCACGGCTGAACAGCAACATCGCCAACATTTATTTTCGGCAGGACCGCTTTCAGGAAGCCGTGGAGGTCTATGAGAAGGCCTACGAGGAGTTTCTGGAGTATGGCGAACCTCTGGATATTGCCGCGGTCCTCAGGAACCTGGCCGTTTGTTACTACAGCTTGAACGATTTCGATCGCGCGGAAGAGACCTACCGCCTGGCGCGCCAGCATTGCCAGGAAAACGGCTTTTCACTGCTGGTGGCGGAAGCCGATTACAACGTGGCGTATCTGCATTACCTGCGCGGCGAGTACCTGCGCGCGATTGAACTTTATGACCAGACGCGCAAGCTCTGTGCCGAACTGGGCGACGGTTACCATCAGGCGCTTTGCGATCTGGACGAGTCAGAAATTTATCTGGAATTGAACCTGACAGAAGGCGGCACGGAACTGGCGCTGGACGCCTACGTGGCCTTCACAGAATTGGGCATGACGTATGAAGCCGGCAAGGCGGCTACGTTCTCCGCTATCGCCATCAGCCAGCAAGGGCGTTACAAGCAGGCGATTGAGTCTTTTGATCTTGCCCGCGCCCTGTTTGTGAAGGAAGGTAATCCGTTGTGGCCGCCGCTTATCGATCTGTATAAGGCGCTGGTGTTGTATCAGGCCTCAGAGAATGATCTGGCGGAAGACCTGGCGATGAGCGCCCTTGCTTACTTTGGCAACTCGGTATTGCCGTCAAAAGCGGCGCTGTGCGAGCTGCTGCTGGCGGCGCTGGAACTGCGCGGTTCAGACCCTGAAGAGGCGCGCCGTTACTGTAGTGCCGCGCTTTCACGGCTCACGCATCTGGATTCGCCTGCCACCTATCAGGCTTATTTCATGCTCGGCCAGGCTGAAGAAGCCAGCGGCAACACCGAACTCGCGCGCCAGGCATATGAGCAGGCCTTCAAAAAGCTGGAGGGGCTGCGCAGCCATCTGGGCAAAGAAGAGCTGAAGATCGCATTTCTCAAGAACAAGCTGGCGGTTTATGAAGGGCTGGTTATTACTTCGCTTGCCGTAAGCTTTGGCATGCGGGCGCAACGGGAAGCGTTCAGCTATATTGAGCAGGCCAAATCGCGCAGCCTGGCCGACCTGATAGCCTTTCGCACGGCGTCAATCTCAACCTCATCCCGCGGGCCCCAGGAAGTTTCACCCGCCATGGGAGAGTTCCGCGATCTGCGCCAGAAATTAAACTGGACGTATCACCAGATAGAGATCGAGGAATTGAGCGCGGATGGCGGTTCGCAGCAACGCATCCAGCAGTTGCGCCAGCTGAGCCGCAGCTATGAAGATGCGCTGGTGAAAGCTTTCTCCCAGGTCCAGAGCGTGGACCGCGAATTTGCCAGCCTGCAAAGCGCCAAAACCATCTCCGTGGAAGAGTTGCAGGAGATTCTGCCCGAGAACACGCTCCTGCTGGAGTACTACACGGCGCGCAATCGTTTTTACATCTGCCTGGTTTCGCGAAAGCTGTTCAAGATCGTGGCACTGAGCGAGGTCACAGGCGTACTGGAAAAGGTTCGTTTGCTGCAATTGCAGTTGGCCAAGTTCCGGTTGGGCGCCGACTACATCAAGGCTCTGGAGCAGAAGCTTTTTGCAGCCACTCAGGCGCATCTTGAGGAGCTTTACGCGCTGTTGGTCGCTCCCATCCGCGACCAACTAAAGGCCGAGCACCTGGTGATTGTCCCGCACGCGTTTCTGCATTACCTGCCATTTCACGCGCTTTCTAATGGCGAACGATACCTGATTGATGATTTTTCCATTTCGTATGCGCCCAGCAGCAGCATCTTTGCCGTCTGCCAGGAAAAGCCACAGCCCGCCGGCGATGGAGAGACCCTGGTCCTCGCTGTGCCGGACGCACGGGCTCCGTTTATCGAGGAGGAAGGGCGATTTGTGGCGTCCACCATGGGCAAGGCCCGCCTCTTCATGGGGGAGGAAGCAACCGAGGAAAAACTGCGGCTCCACGGGCCCGGTAGCCGGTTCATCCACATTGCTACACATGGATACTTTCGCCAGGACAATCCCATGTTCTCTTCCATCCGCATGGGAAAGTCGCTGCTGAGCTTGTTTGACTTGTATCAACTGCGGTTTGACGCCGAGCTGGTCACGCTGAGCGGCTGCGGCACCGGTATGAACGTGGTGATTGGCGGCGACGAGCTGATTGGGCTGGTCCGTGGGCTGTTATATGCCGGCGCCCAGACCTTAATGGTCAGCTTATGGGAGGTACATGACCAAAGTACTGCAGAGTTTATGCGGGATTTTTACCAGGGATACAGGGAATCCGCCAATAAGGCAAATGCACTGCGAACAGCCGTGATCAAATTGAAGGAAAAACACCGCCATCCCTACTATTGGGCGGCTTTTGCCTTGGTGGGGAAGTTCTCATGAGGAGTAAAAATATCTTGCCCAGACCTATATTTTTGACCTTAGGGGGCACTCTTATGCTTAGAAGCAGGCTCATCCGTCGACTGCTAAAAAGGGGAACATGGACCCGGAAGCCGTGTTCCCCCTTGATTCATAACAGACGGGGAAAATAAAGTCACCTATGACTGAAGCCGTTCGCCATTTCGATATTACTGAGTGGGCTGATTATGTAAGGAACACGGTTCCTGCAGATCAGCACAGGCAAATGCTCTCCCATTTGCAAAATGGGTGCTCAAGGTGCGAGAGACTCAAGGGTCTATTGTCAAAGTTCGCCGCGATTTGTTCGCGTGAAGCTACTTATGAGATTCCCCGGGCCGCTGAAGCACAGGTGAAGGCAATGATCGGCCTGGCGAAAGCCCCACGCCGCTCTGCCCTGCAACGCGTCTGGGCCAGCCTGGTTTATGACAGCGTGAATGATCTGCAACCTGTTGGCGTTCGCGGAACGCACCAGATCAGCCGCCAGGTCCTGTTCCACGCCGGCGATTATTCGGTTGATCTCCGTTTTGAACACGAAAAAGGTTCCGCCAGCATGGTGCTGGTTGGCCAGATTGCCAATCAGAAAACACCGGACGAGACGCTGGCCAATCTGCCGGTAATCCTTGTGGCAGGGAACCGTGAAGTTACCCGCTCCATCAGCAATACGTTTGGCGAATTCCAGCTGGAGTACGTTCCGGAAAGCGACCTTCGTTTGCTGGTACCGCTGGAGGCCAAGGGCCAGGAACTGGAAGTTGAACTGGGCAAGACCCCGCAGTAACGAGATCTATAGCTAACGCTAATTCAATTGGGACACGACGATGAGGAAACTGAGTCTACTCATATTAATGGGTCTAGTGCTGGCTCTGCCCGTAACGGCGCAGACCACTTACATCCTCACTGCGTCCCCCAGCAATGTGCAGAGCGTCGTCAACAGCCACGGATTGACTGTGGTGAAAGAGCTGTTTGACGGCACCAACTGCGTCATGCTCGTTACTTCGCCTTCCGCGGACGTTTCCGGCACGGAAACCGAGGTCGAATCCGACCTTATGGTGGTTGGTTTTGAACCGGAGCAACGCGCCTCTCTGCCGGAATTGACAGGGCTGACGCAGCCGGTCCTTACTCAGTCCAGCACCAGCATTTTGGATACCCTGCCTGGACGCACGCTGGTCTCATTCTTTGGCAGCACGGTTCCCAGCAATTACACAACGCAGGCCGCGACCAGCATCATTCGCCTGGGCGACGCCCGTGCGGCAACAAAGCTGACCGGGGCAGGCACCATAGCGATTATCGATACCGGTGCCGATCTAAACCATCCCGCACTTGCAGCCTCGCTGGTCACCGGCTATGACTTTACTCGCGACACTTTAGGCGCTTCTGAGTTGGCCGATCTGGCTCCCGCAGTCGCCGCCCAGTTGCAGCAGAGTTCCACCAGCATTCTGGATGCGCAGAACACCCTGCAACTTAACGGTTCTGCTGTGGCGATCCTGAACCAATCGAGCACATCCATTCTGGACCAGTCGAGCACGTCAATTCTCGATAGCTCATTGGCTGAATTCGGCCACGGCACCATGACGGCCGGAATCGTTCACCTGGTAGCGCCAACCGCAAAGATCATGCCGTTGAAAGCTTTCCGTGCCGACGGCTCGTCAAACCTTTCCGATATCATCCGCGCCATTTATTACGCCGCGGACAATGGCGTCAACGTGATCAGCATGAGCTTCAGCATGGCGCAATCCTCGCCCGGTTTGCAGGCCGCCGTGCAGTACGCGCTCAACAAGAACATCATCATGATTGCCTCCTCCGGCAATGACGGCCTCAAGACCCTGGTCTATCCCGCCAGCTACGGCGGAGTGCAGGGAATCGGCTCAAGCACCAATAATGATCTCAGAAGCGTATTCTCCAACTATGGTTCCGGCGTGGTTACGTTTGCCGCTCCTGGAGAAGGCGTCATCACCACTTATCCCGGTGGCAACTATGCGGCGGGATGGGGAACGTCTTTCAGCACCCCGATGTTCGCCGGCGCAGCAGCGCTGGTGTTGCAAGCACGCCCTGCGAGCAAGCCGGGTGACATCACCAATGCGCTCTCCAAGACGAAAGCGATCGGGAGTGATATGGGGTATGGTCGCATTGACCTCTATCAGTCGCTGATGAACGTGGTCGGCAGCAGTGGAACCAGTATCAGCACGAGCGGAACGAGCGGCAGCACAAGCGGCACCTCAGGCAAGTAATCCATCAGGCCGAAAGCCCCTCCCACGGGCTCCCTTCGATACCCCTAAAAATTATTAACAAGTCTAATAGTCCCACCCTTTTTGGGAGCTCTTATTAAGGCTTCCTAATATCCAGAGGACGAGCTGGAATTTGCCGCGGAGCAACCAGTATATTCCACCTATGAAACACAGTTAATCTATTTATTATCAATATATTATGCAGTCTTAACAGCTATTCGAAATGCCTGCGATCTAACGAGTTAATATTCGTTTTTAAATCGCTTTTATACCCCCTTGCATTTGCCCCACAAAAAAATCTCTGCTCAGGGTCGAAAACTCTCTAGCTATACTGGCATCCAGGTTCGACGGATTAACGAAGATTTCCCCACTAAGGCACGGCATGGTGCCCAGACGGTCTTCGTACCGAAGCGTGTACGATCTGTGCGGTAAGCTCTGGCAATGGCACGTAGCAGCCAGTGTGACCTGCGTCACAGCGCGGCACGATCCAGGATGCGAGATTAAGGAAATTTCGAAATGAGAGACCGAATGACAGAACAGCTACCGGTGCGAAATGACCTGCTTCCCCGGACGTTGGCCGGAATCAGGGTGCTTGCTAAAGTCTGTTGCGGTTTGATGCTGCTTATGGCCCTGCCTCTCTTGGCCCAGGACAATTTTGTCCTGGTGACTGCGCCTGGCAAAGCGCAGGATGTATGCGGCCGGCATGGCCTCACGCAACTGACAAAAGGCCCACATGGGGTTTTCCTGGTATCAACTTCTTCTGTTGACCCCGGCATCTCCTCAGACAGCGCCGTGCAAAGTTTTGAGCGCAATCGCACTTTAGGCGTACCTGAGTTGTCCGGCGCCACCGTTGCCAGCCTGACCCAATCTTCCACGTCGATTCTAGATGGCCTGCCGGGGCGCACTATAGTGAATTACTACGGGTCTCTGGTGCCCAGCAACTATGTGACACAACCCGCAACAGCCATTATCCGCCAGCTTGATTTGCAGGCGGCCTCCGGTTTCACCGGCGCGGGAATTACCGTGGCGATAATTGATACGGGTGTCGACCCATCGCATCCGGCGCTGCAGTCCTCTCTTGTTTCGGGTTTCAACTTCATCTCAAACGTGGCCGACCCTTCTGAGTTGGTCGACCTGACGCCTGATATGGCTGCCGCATTGGCGCAGTCTTCCACCAGCATTCTGGACGGCCAGAATCTGGTACAGATGAATAGCTCCACGATGGCGATCTTGAGCCAGTCAAGCACCAGCATTCTGGATGGCCCTCCCGGCGAGTTTGGTCACGGAACCATGACGGCAGGCCTGGTCCACCTGGTGGCGCCCGGCGCGCAGATCATGTCCCTGAAAGCCTTTGCCGGCGACGGAAGCTCGGACATTTTCAACATCGTGCAGGCAATCTATTACGCCGCCGATCATGGCGCCACCGTCATCAGCATGAGTTTTGAGATCGCCCAGAGTTCTCCTGCCTTGCAGAACGCCATTCAGTATGCGCTTGGCAAGAATGTGGTGGTGGTGTCGGCCTCCGGCAATGACGGAGCGCAAATCATGGTTTTCCCGGCGGCTTACAACAGCGTGATCGGAGTGGGTTCAACGAGCAACTCTGACGCGAAGAGCAGTTTCACGAATTTCGGCACCAACTCGGTATTCGTTGCCGCTCCCGGCGAAGGCGTAATTACAACTTACCCGGGCGGCAATTATGCTGCGGGCTGGGGTACGTCGTTCAGCACTCCGTTGATTGCCGGCGAAGCCGCACTGATATTGCAGGCGCGTCCCACGTACAAGCCGGGCGACGTTGGCAATGCAATTTCGCGCGCGGTTTCAGTCCAGCAGATGGGGCACGGCCGGGCGGACCTTTGCATGGCGTTGTCCAGCATTGGTGTTGGCGCTTTTTGTAAGTAATGTGATCACGGGCAGCTTTCGCGCAAGCGTCTTGGCGCGGTCTGCTTCCCCAGGAATTTGAACTGGATGAGCCTCCACTTCAGGCCCTGCCTTCGGGCAGGGCTTCTTCATAGGAGTGTCAAAAGCTGCCAGAAGCCATTGGCGCATAGCGGCGAAAGAAGCTGTTGCCTTTCCACTGCGGACGTCCAGGGTCGTTTGCCGCGCGCACCATCAATGCACGGACGATTTCTTCATACTTGCCCGCGGCTGCCAGATCTACCGGCTGGTCCAGATCGTCAGATGGCGCATGGTACCGCTGCGTACGCCAGGTCTTGAAGATCTCTTCCTGTGGCGACCCTTTCTCAAAGCCCACGCCCATGGCCAGCGCCGGCACACCATGGCGGATAAAGTTGTACTGATCACTGCGGATAAACGCGTTCCTCTGCGGCTCCGGATCAGCTTGTACCTGTACGCCCATCGATTCCGCCGTTTCCCGCGCCATATCGCCCAGGTCGGATTCCGCCAGTCCATAGACGGTGAGAACCTTCAGGGGCACAATCGGCAGAAACATATCGATGTTGATGTTTGCGATCATCGATCCCGGCCTCACCGTGGGATGCGCGGTGAAATAACGCGAGCCGAGCAGGCCTTTCTCTTCGCCGGTCACAAACAGAAACAGCAGTGACCGCTTCAATTTCTGCGGCGACTTTTTCAACGACCCGATCAGGTCCAGCAGCACCGCGCTGCCGGAAGCGTTGTCCATTGCGCCGTTGTAAATGCGATCGCCATTGATGGGTTCGCCGATTCCGAGATGGTCAAGGTGGGCTGACAGCACCACGTATTCATTTTTTAGTTTTGGATCGCTGCCTGTAAGTTGTGCCGCCAGATTGGCCGACTCCAGCATCTTCTTGTTGACGACGGTCCGGGCCCGCACTGAGAGCGCCAGTTCAAAGCGCGGCAGGGGTTTGCGGTCTTTTACCAGATCAACCAGCTCCTGCAACGTGTGTCCGGAACCTGCGAACAGTTTTTGCGCTCGTTCCGGGTTCAGGGTGACGGCCAGCTCTTCTCCCGGAGTGTCATCAAATTCCGCGCCTTTCAGGGCCATGCTGGGGTGGGTCCGGTTGGCTGAGATGCGCGACCATGGAATGTCCATCGCCGCCGGGTTGGGGATCGTGATCACGCCCCGAACGCCGGCCTTGCGCAATGGCTTCCAGCGTTCGCTCGCGGACTGGTAATGCGAAGCCAGCGCGCCGGGAATCTCCGCCGGCGCGCCGGAAAAAATCACCACAACCTTGTCGCGCAGGTCGAGCCCTGCCAAGTCGTTATAGTTAAGCTCAGGTATGGCGAGCCCGTAGCCGGCAAATACAAGCGGAGCTTCCACTGACGGAGCCAGGTTCACTCGCGTATTGAAGATGGCGTCATCGCCCAGCGTTAGCGGTTCTACCTGCCCCTGGCGAACCAATGCCAGACTGGATTCTTTTTCCACAATCTGGCGCGATTCAAATTGCATTGGCTGGTAGTACGATTTCGATCCGGCCGGTTCCAGCCCGGCACGCCTTAATTGCTCCACTACGTATTCCTGCGCTTTGCGCAGGCCCAAACTGCCGGTCTCGCGGCCTTCCATGTCGTCCCCCGCCAGGGCCTTTACGTAATTCCACCAGATGGCGCCGTCAAAATGGGGCGTTGTAAGGGTGCCTGGGGCCGGGCTGGCGGCAGGATGGCTTCCGCGGGGCATTGCCTCCGCCGGTTGCGGCTGTGCCTGCGCAATGGAAAAAATCGAGGTCAATACGAATGTGGCGAGCAAGAACGGTTTTCTCATGGCGGCCAGGTGTCCTGAAGGGCGTGTTGTTGGAACGTGCAAGGATATCATTGCCCTGTTCCCAGCATTCATCCGCGGTTCATCCGCGGTGGATCCGGCGACTTCCAAATGTGTGTTGTTTTGAACAGCTACTCTGGATTACGGCGTGTTCTAATGCCTTATGGCACCCAAGTCTGAAAACTACCCCATGTGGATCAACCCGAAATCCAACCTAAAAGGGGGAAATCGCTCGTCAGAGTATGGGGAAGGCCAGAGCACGCACAACTCGCGCTTTCTGGAACTTGCGGATGTTGTGCTGTCCCGGGACAAGTCGGCCCCGAAAAAGGCGAAAGCCGCCGCCGCCGGTACTTCCAAGAAGTAGACTTGATCAAAAGGAATCCTCCGCTTGCCGGCCCGTACCGCCAGCGGTCCTCTTAACAATAGTTCTAAATTGGTTCCCTTCCTGACAAAAATCTGCGTCTGCGCCAACACTGCGCCAACTTTTGCTGTTGGATTCTAAAAAATCGCGTGATAATATTTCAGCGCTTTCAAGCCTAAATTCTTGCCGGAAAGGACTCTCGCATGGCGCTGGTTCTGTGTACTGGCGTCGATCCGTCTGTGGTCCACACCAGGCAGCTCATTCTGGAGCGTGCCGGGCATGTGGTGGTCTCCGCGCTGGACGAACCCGGCCTGATAGCCGCCTGCGAGCAGAACAAGTTTGAAGTTGCGGTGGTTGGCCAGACCGTCTCCGCCAAAATCAAACGCCGCATCGCCCGTCTGGTCCGCGAGAATTGTCCCGACGCCAAATTGCTGGAGCTCTATAACTTATCCACCGGCAAGGTCCTTGAAGATGCGGATGCATGGCTGGAAGTCCTGGCAGATGTGCCCCAGGAGCTTGCGGCGCAGGTTGAGACGCTTGCCGCGCGATGAATGAAACTGCTCAGGCACGCAATCGGCCTGGAACCATACCGATCATATCTGCATTTCTATTCTTCGCCACCATCATTGCATCTGTCGTCGGCGTTAGTCTGCTTTTCCCTAATCGTCTGCTGGACCAGTTGTGGAAGCTCAATTCCGAGGGAGCGGTCCTCTTCCATTCCTTTGGACCGGTCTCAGGCGTGCTCCTGCTGGTGCTGGCCGTGGGGACCTTCGCTGCGGCGCGCGGACTGCTGGCTGGGCGCCGCTGGGCCTGGCGGTTTTCCGTGGCGCTATTTGCAATCGATGCCGCCGGCAACATTGTCAGCTTCTTTCTGATTCATGATGCACTTCGAACAGCCACCGGCGCGATCGTCTCATCGGCATTTCTGATTGCTCTCTGGAGACCCATTGTGCGGCGTTACTTCCTGCGCCAGGAACTCACTCCAAACCACAAGCCGTAGAACGCTAGCAATAGCGTGGGGAGCATCGTTAGCCGTCTGGCATTCTTTACACGGAAGGGCATCAATTTGGGATGGCGGAACGCATTGCTGCGGCAATCGAAGCAATCACGAAAGGCCGTACTTCCTGTTTCTTATTTGGGTATTTTGGTTCCACAATCGCTTGGATGCGCTTACACCCTGATTAAGGCGGAGACCGTATAACCCCGCTATATTTGGCGGGGAAATCTCACTTTTGTGATTGAAAAAGCCTTGTGAGTAGCCGATAATAAGCCACACCAATGCCCAAGAAATCTGATAAGCAACCTGAGGTCTCCAAGGACCTTTGGATAGCGCCACG
>Ga0207663_10000361_pt1 | contig 19752 bp, 22 predicted proteins | sample LARL53metaG_FD_184346 | JGI IMG/M metagenome (GOLD analysis project Ga0207663, IMG submission 184346) | Corn, switchgrass and miscanthus rhizosphere microbial communities from Kellogg Biological Station, Michigan, USA - LAR L5-3 metaG... | ecosystem: Host-associated > Plants > Roots >...
TAAATTCTCTGATTTGAGCGGCAAAATCCTTCTAAGGGCATCAACTACGTTTTTTGCTTGATCTTCAGCCGGCTTGAAGGGATCTACTGTAAGTCTCACCTCGCTCATTGCACTTTCGATTCTCATTACCGGATGTGGAATATGCGTCTTAGGATCCACAAAACTTTTGTTTATATATTGAATAATTTGTTTCCTCTTTTCCTCAACCATTTTTCGGCGCTGATCTGTTGTGAGGCTGAGGTCACCTTTGGAGAGTATTTGCTTGGCAACTTCCATTGGATCCGTTGTCCTAAAGTATTTGGATAATTTTTCACTTGCGGCTCTAGAACCTTTATTGGCATCAGAATATATTTCATCTGAAACAAGCACGCCTGATAAGTCTGTTCTTTTGCCGAGTTTATACTCTAGAGCAGGATCGGGTTTGACAAGAATCTCGAATTTGTTCCCGTCTAACGTTAGACGTACTGTAGAAATTTTACTCTCGACCATTGTCTTGTAGGAGAGTTCTTTTTGAAATATATATACCTGCATGTCAACTGCGGATTTGCTTTTTAATTTTGGCATTGATGAGTGGTCGCGGTCAGCTAGTTGTGAAGGTCGTAAGTCCGAGCTGATACGAAATAAACCAGCATCAGCGCTTCTGCAGCTCGTGCGATTGCGACCATGGCGCCGTCCGAGTTAATCTGTGTGTGGTCCCTATAAAGAATAACAGAACTACGTAACTTCATTTAGGTAATATTAAACCTTGTCGATAGCTCATACCGGCGTACACTAACCACCGTAAATGTCTAGATAATCTAGGATTGGAAGAACCTCTTACAAGATGCAAAGAGGTCAATTGTTATGTCAAAGGCACAAGCGGGTATCTTAATAATGTTATTCATAAAATTTACTTCCCTCGGTAGATTTTTAAGGATGCCTTGATCAAAGTCTGAAATAGATATTGACTTCCATTTCTGCCGAAGTTATTGAGAGAACAGATGAGAGGGTTGTTATTAAATTTAACAATATTTCTAGACAATATATTAACGCAATTAGAAGAATGGCCATAAGTGAGGTCCCAACCTTGGCCATTGATGATGTCGTAATCCTCGAGAATTCATCTGTAATGCATGATGAAGCCGTGGCTCATAGACTAGGACTTATCCCCTTACGAACAGACCTGGATCGATTCGTAATGCCTCAGGATTGCGATTGTAAAAGTACTCTAGGGTGTTCAAAGTGCAGAGTGTTACTAGTTTTGGATTCCGAAGCAATGGAGAAGACTACGACCGTCACTTCCGGCGAACTTTTATCTGAAGATGAACTTGTGAAGCCCGTTAGCAAAGATATTCCAATAGTTGTTCTCGCACCGGCTCAAAAGCTCAAATTTGAAGCATACGCAAGATTAGGGGTTGGAAAGGATCATGCAAAATGGCAGCCAACTTCAGCCGCAATTGTCAAAGACGGAAATGATGACGGCGAGTCAATACTTATAATTGAAACTAACGGCGCGTTGACTGCAGAGGAAACACTCGGCGCGGCGATGGACAAGTTGAACTCGAAAATGAAGAGCTTCAATCAAGTCATACGATCTCTCGAGCCAAAATGACCGAGGTAGATTTATTTGGGGATTCCGAATAAGCGACTGAATAATCACGATGTTTGCTAACACTTTAGTGGGTGATTTAGTATGGGCCTTACGGAGAGCCTTTAAGAAAACTAAAACCCCGATTTGGAGGTCCCTCGAACATGAGATTTCTAAAGGTAGATCAATTAGAAGAGAGGTTAATATCTCCAGATTGTCTTCTGTTACTAAAAATGGCGAAGTCATCGTTGTCCCTGGCAAAGTTCTAGGATCTGGAGAAATGGATCATAGGCTAACAGTTTGTGCCTTTTCTATTTCAGAAATGGCAGCAAGGAAGATTACAGACGTCGGCGGGAAAGTTATGACCCTTACCGAATTGATAGACAGATACCCCGACGGCAGAGGAGTGCGAATAATTGGCTGAAGAACAGGAATTAAAAAAATCTCAGCAGAAATCAGAACCCGCATCATCTAATACTAAACAAGACGCACTAGTAATAGTAAACGGGGCGGGATGTATTGCGGGAAGGATGTGCTCTCATGTTTCTAAATTGCTTTTACAAGGACATAGGGTAACGATTGTAAATGCAGAGAAAGCTGTACTATCTGGACATAGACATAAGACAATCGAACTCTATAAAGAACATCTTGAAATCAATTCTGCAACGAATCCAGTACATGGGCCATTCCATCCTCGAAGGCCCGATACGATACTGACTAAGATGGTAAGGGGAATGGTCCCAAAAAGGAAGAGCAGCGGCATCGAAGCTTTTAAGCGCTTGAGAGTTTATATCAGCATTCCCGATCAGTTGAAGGAATCTAAAATGAAATTCTTTGAGGACTCAAAAATAACCAAGCCGGCGTCGTACTACATCACAATAGGCGATGTTGCGAAGGAGATCGGATGGAGTGGAGAGACGCGTGGTAGTCAATAAAACAGACCTTTATCCAGGACAGCGAAAGACATGTCGAGCTGTGGCTACAATATCAAAAGGCAATGGTCGGGTAAGGATCAATAATATCCCCGCCGAACTTGTGGAACCACAAATAGCCAAGGAATTGGTATTAACTCCTCTTAACCTTTTGGGTGATTTAAGAAATAAAGTTGACATTAGTGTCAAAGTCCAAGGCGGAGGGTTCATGGGACAAGCGTTCGCTTCTGCAGTTGCAATTTCCAGAGCGCTGACAGGCGAGGGGAAAGGAGGAAGGGATCCAAGAGATCATCCATTAGCAAAGAGCGTACGTGAAGAGATTCGAAGAAAAATTACAGAATACGATAGACATTTGTTGGCAGGTGATCCCAGACAGAGCGAGTCGAAAAAATTCGGAGGACCAGGTGCTCGACGCAGGAAACAGAAATCGTATAGATAAAGAAGCATGCGCGGGGTATAGTAATTTCAGATTGTTTGACCGTATCTATAATTCCTAGTAAATGACAACATATCAGATAGAGGACAAGTAATCTATATATAGTAAAATGGGCCGTAGTGGGTACTGTGCCGCACGAATCACATGCAGGGACTCTGAACGCAATTTCTGATGACGAATCTCTGCTTGTATTCAAGACTATTGCGCTGACCAGCCCAGATAGCAATTCACTGCGACATAAATCTAAATTGACACGTAAACAATATTATACGCGGACTTCTAGGCTAATAAGAGCTGGTCTGATTAAGAAAAGAAATGGGAAGTATTTTCTTACTGCGTACGGAAAAATTATTTATGACGCTCAGAAGATAATTGAAAATGCACATGCGAATTACTGGAAACTCAAAGCCATTGATTCGCTTGAAGTATCTGACGATGAACGCTCTATAAAGGAGCGTAGGAAAATTATAGACACCCTTTTAGATGACAAAGAGATCAAAGAATCCCTCATTGCAAAGTCTATGAGGTAACAATGAGAAATATCCTCGTTTCACCTTATCAGCTTCAAGTTTAGGATACGTGCAATATTGACGATAAACTAATTTACTCAAATGCAAAATAAATTCGCACATACCAAAGACGTGATTGCCCCTGATACCGAGCTCCAACTCGAGATCCATTGGAAATTAAAGGATTTAAATGAAAAGAAACGACAACATCAAAAATATGCCCATCTAACAAACCTTCTACGGGCCTATTAGGATTTCACCTCTTTGTAATCTCTCTACGATCAATCGGAATATAGTGATCAGTCAATTTTTTCTTATAACATTCTCCGCACAGGTCACCTACAATCTTCCATTCTGGCATTGCTTTGTATCTAAAGCTTATTTGATTACTGCAAACAACGCACTTTCGATCTTGAAATTTGCCCATTTGATATAATATCTTTTCAAACTGTTTATCTAAAATAAAAGTTGTGGCCTAACGGTGCGATTAACCTCGCGGTCCAGATAGTTTTAAAGGCCTTAGGCACTTCGAGGGCGCTCTCAGCACCAATGGGGCAGGAATAACTAAATTTCTTGACATAAACCCAGTTAAAGGATATCGAATTTATTCCCTGCTAGGGAATTAAGATTGGTTCCTGAGGGATGTGCGGGCTCCATGATAGAGGAGCAGATGTAGTTTGAAATAAGGCTACTAAAGCTTTTCAAACTGTTGGTTAGTGCAGTATTTGGTAACAAAATTAAGATTCCTTTTTTGTTCGGATAAAAGAAATTAATATGGGTTTATTAACTAAAAATCAGGATAACTGGTATGTGGATTGGAAGAACCGCTTTCATAGTACTACTTATTTTAGGAGGGATTACTGGGGTGGTAGTTTTCACTGTCTTTTTCAAAGTTGCACCCGTTCCAGGTGTAATGGACTCTTTATATAGGAAAAATCTAACTCCGCAAGACATAGCTTCAGCAAATCCTCCGACTGGTGGAGCCGGCACTAGTGCTGCTACTGGTCCTTTGGGAGCATCTGTGACGATTCTAGCAGGTGCGTCTACCCAGGGAAACCCCGCATATTCTCCTGACACCGTGGCAGTCAAGAAGGGAGATTCAGTGAGGGTAACCAACAAAGATTCAGTTCCACATACGATCACTAACGGTAAAGATCCGAGCGATCCTACATCAGGAAAACTGTTTGATACAAGCATTATCAGCCCTGCGGCATCGGGTCAATTTGCGACGACAAAGTTAGCTGCAGGCAACTATCCTTTTCATTGCTCTATACATCCATACATGACAGGAGCACTTAAAGTACAATAGTAAAATTCCCGATTCATATCCTAGTTGCTTCAGGGACAAACCTACGCTAGGGGAAAACATCCACAATCTTATCAAACTTATCACTATATTGGAACTATAATTCTATTATGATGGGTAGGTTTTTGCAAATTTTCTAATCAGAAACGTAAAGTTGTCATTGCCCCTAAAACAGTTGTTAGTGGAAAGTGTATATGAAGTGTATATCCTTATATTGCATGCACCTTAAATTAAAGATATTACGATGTCGTTCTTAGAAGCAAAAGATTTACACGCTAGCATAGAGGGCAAAGAAATTCTGACAGGTCTCAATCTTGTTATAGACAAAGGCGAAGTTCACGCTCTTATGGGCCCAAATGGTTCCGGGAAGAGTACTTTTGCGAACGTATTACTTGGACATCCAAAATATAGTGTTACTTCAGGCGACATACTAGTCAAAGGTCAAAGTATTCTTGATCTATCAACAGACGAGAGAGCAAGGAAGGGTATTTTTCTTGGCTTCCAATATCCCATCGAAATTGCGGGCGTTGGCTATAGCCACTTCCTAAGAAATGCTTACAATACTTTAACCAAAACATTAGCAGAAGAACAGAAGAATAGAGAAGTTTTTTTGACCGTCAGAGAGTTCCACGAATATATAAAGAGAAATTTGGATGCCGTTGGTTTAGATCCAGCCTTTCTTAGTAGATATCTCAACGAAGGATTTTCGGGCGGAGAGAAAAAAAGGTCTGAGGTAATGCAGATGCTAGTTCTCAAGCCAAATGTTGCAATTCTTGACGAACCTGATTCTGGCCTAGATATTGACGCTGTAAAGTCCGTGGCAGAAGCAATCAACAAATTGATAGACACAGGTGCTGGGGTTGTTGTAATTACGCATTATGCTCGAATCCTTAGATACTTGTCAAGATTAGATCATGTTAACGTTATGGCAAAAGGCAAAATCATTAAATCAGGAGATAAAGGACTCTCAGAAGAACTCGAAACCAAGGGCTATGGATGGCTTGGATTAGAAGAAAACTAGGGCTTTCAGCAGTGGTTGTACTCCCCATCATAAAATAACCCCGGATCTAGTTTTAAATATAGTTTATTCATTTTATTATCAAATGGCCTCGCGAGGAGAAATCCAAGAAAGAGAACCATCGCCATCGCCTACATCTTCGTCGGCAATGCCAACTTATCTAAATTTTTCATTTTTCAAAGTCGATGCGAAATGGAGATGGTTGAACGATGTAGCGAAAGGCGAGGCTGCCAAGGAGTTTTCAATCTTAATAGAGGTTGCAAATACAAAGATGCGAGTTCGAACTTATTCCACCTTGGGGCTTCGACCAGACATGGATTTCATGTTATGGATGATTTCTGATTCAGTCGAAAAAATGCAAATCTTGACATCGAAAGTTTATTCTACTTTGGTTGGAAAATATATCGAACCGTCACACGTATACCTTTCCTGTCTTCGGGATTCAGTTTACTCGACTAAAAAAGTTATGCCGGGATTTATTACAGACGAAAAGCCGATGAAATACGTAATTGTGTACCCTTTTGTCAAAGCGCGAGAGTGGTATTTGCTTCCTTTTGAAGAACGGAAGAAAATGATGGAAGAGCATATAACGGTCGGAAGAAAATTTCCGCAGGTTAGATTAAATACATCCTATTCCTTTGGCATTAACGATCAAGATTTTATGCTTGCATTTGAGACAAATGATCTAATAATTTTTCAGGATTTGATAGTTCAGTTGCGCGAAACTAGGGTCAGTAAATATGTAACTAAGGATACACCCATGATTGTTTGCGTTTATAAGGGCATGGAAGATATCGTCAAGAGCATTGGATAACAAGGTCATGCGCCATCCGGATCAGTCAACTACCGAGGCTACTGTGGAAAGACTAAAACCTATCGAGTCCAATAGCGCAGCGCTGAAAGAATGGGCAGTAGTATGTAAGGCACTCGAGGAAGGAAGGCAGGTAATTCTTCTTCGTAAAGGCGGAATTAGGGAATATAGACAAGGTTTTGAACTAATGCATAGCGATTTTTTTCTTTATCCAACTTTCGAACATCAATCGAAAGAATCCCTCCAGCCAGACTACTTGGATAATCTGGATAATGTGTCGCAAAACGCTCCTGTGAACAGCAGGAACAGAATAACTTCATTTGCATCCGTAGTGCAGGCGAAGGAAATTACCGATAAATCAGTCTTGGGACGATTGGAGAAATATCACATATGGAATGATAGGTATATCAACGTAAGAATGAGTTATAACCCTAAAAGGCCACTGAGTGTATTGGTATTACGAGTTTACAAACTGAATAACCCCCTAGAGATCGATATTAGACCAGAGATACTCGGTTGCAAATCGTGGATACCTATTCGATTATTGCTATCTGCTACCACAAATCCTCAGGGAGGAGAGAAAACGCAACGGGAATATAATAAAGAACCCGTCTCAGCTATAGATATGGTGAAGGATGAATGTCAGCCTGTTTTCAGCGAATCAGAATTCACGGGGATTGTCGCGGAGCTCCAGGGGGTCTTGAACCAATAATTGAAATATCGAAAATTAGGAAAAAGCGGAATTAAAGTAAGTGAAATTGGATTTGGCACGTGGACAATTGCTTTGGATTGGTGGATGGCGGGCAAGAAGAAGATCGACGATGACGAAGCAATTAGAATGTTAAAGCGTGCTTATGATCTTGGTATCAACCTTTATGAAATGGCTGATATGTATGGAAATGGTAAAAGCGAAAAACTCGTCGCGCGAGCTTTTAAAGGCATGCGTGGAGGACGAGGCATAGATGGAGAGGAAATAGTATATTCTACAAAATGGGGCTATGACATGTATGCCAACGAACAGGTCGGTCATAGCGAGTTACCACAAAAACATAATGACCCTGAATTTCTAGAATATGCACTTCAGCAAAGCTTAAACAGGTTGCAAATAAACTGCATCGACGTATATAGCCTTCACAATCCTAAGATGAATGCCATAAGAAACGACGAACTGTTCAGCTCGCTAGATGCTTTGGTAAAGAGCGGCAAGATTAGAAGTCATGGTGTAGCGTTAGGTCCAGCCATCGGTTGGAGAGATGAAGGGATGTTAGCTATGGAGACGCGAAATATCACATGCCTTCAGACGGTTTACAATCTCTTAGAACAGAATCCTGGTAGAAACTTTTTTGATGTCGCGAGAAAGAATAGTGTAGCAGTTATGGTAAGAGTTCCAGATGCATCCGGCGTCCTGACAGGCAAAGTCAATGAGAAGACAGTATTCGACAAAAATGACCATCGAAGCAGCAGAAAAAGGGAATGGATTGTTGAAGCTATGCAGAAGGTTGAAAAGATAAAACCGCTTGCACACGCAAACGGCTGGAACATAACAGAGTTGGCTATTAAATTCATACTATCTCAAAAAGAAGTAGCCGTCGTGTTGCCTACAGTAATTGGCGTTGAGGAACTCGAGACGTTTGCAGGAATATCGGACGGCAAATACCTTTCTGATAAGGATATCGGAGAAATAAGAGGCCTTTATGACGATAATTTTGATATTAAGCCTTTCGCGCCAGCCTCTAGTTTTATTTCTCCTACTTCTTAATAGTACTGAGAAGATTGAAAACGTACAGCCAAAATAGTGGTTAGGCATTCGCGTCAACATACTACTAGACGGCGATTACTGCCTTACTACTATCGTGGGAATACAAGTTTGCAGTGACTAGATGTTAGCATGATTTTTTAATCAGTGCTGCAATTCCGTCCTCAGGGCTCTTCCACGTTGGCTCATATTCGAGTTCCGACTTGGCAAGCGATATATCAGCCATCGTCTTCCGAACGTAGTTTTTGATTGGATTATCGACATAGGTGGCCCTTATATCAGTTCCAAGATGTTGGTTAATTATTTCTACGATACGGGAAAACGATGTTTCAATTCCTGTTCCAATATTGTAAATCCCAAATTCCCTTTCTTCTGACTGGAGTGCTAGAATATTTGCCTGAACTACGTCGTCTACGAATGTAAAATCCCGTGTCTGTGTCCCATCACCATATATAATCGGACTATCTCCGTTTGTCATATTCCAAAGAAACTGCGAGATATTATTTGCAAAGTTACCTTTATGCTTTTCATTGGGACCATAAACGCTGAAATATCTCAAACCAATTGAATTCAACCCATTTTCCAAATAGTATGACCTCGCTAAAATTTCTCTACAATAAAAAGAAGCCTCATAGAAAGTCTTCGGTGTGATGGTTTGAGATTCTTTGAATGGGATCGGTAGACCGCTATACATGGAACTAGATGAAGCAAAAATTACTTTTTTAACCTTGTTCCTTTTCGCAGACTCCATGAGGTTCATAAAACCTAAAACATTTACGTCGACTCCTTCCCTCGGATCATTTTTAAACATTGGGGACGAGCTTTTTGCGGCCGAATGGAAAATGTAATCACATCCTTTACTTAGCTCTAAAGTTAGTTCATAATCCATAACGGAGCCCTTTACAAATTTTACACTTTGAAAGAGATTTATTGGCATTCCCAACGACAGGTCATCGACTGCAACCACAGCAGTATTTTTTTCTCTGCTCAAGGTGTTTGCAATGTGAGATCCTATGAAACCAGCTCCGCCGGTTACAAGTATCTTCATAAATTCACTTATTTATCGCTTTGGCAACTGCCATATTTTTTTGTTATTGTATTTGCCAACCATCGAAGGGGCTTTGAAAAGCTAACACGCCTAGTACCGTTGTTGGAACCTATGGACCACCTTTAGTAGTTGTATCAGTGCTAAAAAATAACAACATTTCAGAGGAGAAAAACTACTTAGTGGATTCTTGCATTTTCTATAGTTGTGGGTGGATAGGTTTTTAATGGATGAGGAAGTAAGACGACTTACTCCTTGGTACCAACCTCAGTCCAGGCACAGCAAATCGATTCAATAGATAAACAACTTTTGAACGATATCCAATGGGTTTTTCCACTAACTGATAGACCATATCTGGAGATATCAAAACTTTACAATATTTCTGAAAAAGATGCAATGCAAAGAATTTTGCACTTGAAGGAGATCGGCTTAATTAGGCAGATTAATGCGATTTTCGATACGAGACGACTTGGTTATAAAAGTGCTCTTGTGGCTTTTGTGGTCAAACACGACAAACTCAATCACGTTGCTGAACAAGTCAATAAGCACCCAGGAGTGAGTCATAATTATGAGAGAAATCACGAATTCAATATGTGGTTTACGCTTGCGGTTCCCCCGAATGCTGATATGAAGACGGATTTAGAGAGACTGGCCTCAACAGACGGTGTTACCAAATATCGAGTGCTGCCAACTTTGAAACTCTATAAGATTGGTGTCAGACTGGACATGGTTAATGAAGACACCAAAATGCCCGAACCAACCGACAAGGTTAAGACTTTGAATCCAAAGAAATTCAATCTCACCGAAAAGGACAAAGAATTTGTCCGTGAACTACAGAAGGATCTAAAAATAATGCCAGAACCGTTCAAGGAGCTCGCAGACACTCTTGGCATAACAACTCCCCAACTCTTTGAAAAGATTAAAGAATATGAGGATATTGGTGTGATGCGAAGGTTCGCAGCAATCCTGCGTCATCGGGATGCAGGTTTCATTGCCAATGGCATGGTAGTATGGAAAGTCCCTGATTTGAAAATCGATGAAGTCGGCAATAAACTCGCAGCTTTTCCGCAAGTAAGTCATTGTTATCGTAGACCAGTATATCCGGATTGGCAGTTTAATTTATTCAGTATGGTACACGCACGTACGATAGAAGCAGCAGAAAAAATTGCAATGCAAATGTCTGAATCAATTGGCATTAAAGATTATAGGATTTTATTCAGCTCGCGCGAGTTTAAAAAAGAACGTGTAAAATACTTTGAAGACAGTTAATTATGTCTACTTCCAAGCGTTTGATGTTACGGATACTTGAAGATAGGACACAAGAATCCGAGGTACGACTTCATTGCAACAACAAAATGTTCTAACAGACTCACAGCATAGAGTAGGTAGGCACTATCATACGTGAGCAAGCTATTCTGTTAACCTTTACACGCATATTGCTCGCCTAGACCATTCGATTCCATGCTGGAAACCCGTGCATACACGGGACACGATTACCGTTAAGCTGGCTTATAAAAGTGCTGTTAGTATCTTCCGGTAAAAGTATGATTCTTCAACATTCTCACGTCGGGTGGATTTGCTTCCAATCTTCAAGCGAGTAGAGAAATATTCCATAATCGATTGATTCATTTTGTTTGCCTCCATCAATGCCTCTTGTAAGGATTTGTTCATGAGCGCTCGGTGGTGATGCTACAGGGACTGTCTCCTTAGCCTGCACCGTGGCTATTACCGGCAGGCCATAAGCACTTTCGGCCATTTTTCTCAAATATTTTATCTCATGACCTTTGAGGTTCGGGATCTTTCTGCTTGATTTTACTTGTATTAACCATTTAGTGGAATCTCTGATTGCAATGATATCTGCAGGGCCTCTACTTCCTCGGGATAACTGTACATTCCACCCACATGACTCTAGATAAATCGCTACTGCAAATTCCGCATCTCTACCAAATTTGCTCCAAGAAAAACATGATAGCAAAGCCGCATAATTTTAGATTATGAGGCTAGCAATATTGCTTGTTCTCAAAAGTGATTTACGGTACGGTCAAATTGTTGTAAGAAATACGTAGATCTATGATTACATGCCGATTCATCTTTCATGAATTTCGTTTCTCAAATGAATGTAGGACTTTGGCCCTGCTTTATGAAATTATTAGACACAAACTACATTTGGTACTCTCGTGCACTTACGTATTTGGGTATCCTCTATAACATATTATTTGGTTGCGACCTAGATCCCGTATGTTTCACACTAGATCATACCTCATAGAAAGTCCATACTCTTTGAAGCCAATTTTTTTATAGAACGGTACGTTCTTTTCTGAGCAATCGAGAATAACTTTATAACAATTCATTTGTGCCGCAAACCTTAAGGACATACCCACTAACGCCCTACCGATGCCCATACCTTCATATCCATTTTTTGTTACTACGTCTTCGATATGCCCCACCTTTCCCCCATTATGTATAAACTTCTGTTCTATCAATAATGTGTTTGAACCAATGATTTCACCATCCTTTTTAACAGCAACAAAGACTTTGTAGAATGGATAAGATCTAATTTCATGCAGAACTTTCCTTGCATTCTCATGGTCTTCACAGATTTTTCCAACCTCGGTTAAATTCGATAATGTTTCGAAAAAACCTCTTTGTAAGTCTTTATCGACTATTTCCCGTACTTCGAAATCAATTTTTTTTGAATCTCCCATCTAAATATTATGTTTTTTCATCTTGTCCAATATTTTTACTTTTTTTGATCCAACTTAGATACACCAACGGAATTTTCAAAATACTCGGCCCGGTCCATAATGACAAATCGTATGTGGATTCTTCTACATGTATTTTCATTCCATCCAACTTACCATATAATGCGCAAATCATCCAAAGACGCTTTCCTTAAATTACCCTCGACTGGTATGGTGTATATGAAAATGCAGAAAGAGCAGAACAAATTCTGTTCTAAATGCAAGACTTACAGAGTCCAAGCAGTGTCTATTTATAAGAAGGGTAAGGACAGGGCCACTGCACAAGGTGCACGACGACACGCTGAGGATAAGCGAGGTTATGGAGGACAAAAGTTTCCTGAACTCAAGAGGACTGCGAAGACTACAAAGAAGATCACTTTACGATATACATGTAAAACATGTCAGAGACAGACAATGAAGGAAGGCATGCGAATCCGCAAACTGGAAATACAACCATAGGAAAGTGATGGTGATAGTAATGACGTCTAAAAGAAATATAATGATTCCGAGCCCACATAGCAATTTTGTTTCCGTTCAATGTCCTGAGTGTGGAGAAAAAAGGATTATCTACACGCATACAACAACAGACATTAACTGCAAATCTTGTGGCCAGCCACTTGCCAAAAAGGCTGGGGCCAAAGGGAGGATTCTCGGCAAAGTCCAAAAGATACTCGACTAATTCTTGTATACGAGCATTCTTTCCGCGATCTCCAATTCTCTAATTGTATTTACATTGACTGCGAGTTCCTTCTCGTTCATTACTATATAGTGTTCGGCTAAACTAGATTCGCTGTCAGCTTTTGAAGAGTCAAGAATAGTTATGCCAGAGTGACAATAGCCTTTTTTTCCCATAAAGACCATTACGCTAGGTTCTATTCCAATACTTTCAACAAACAGATTTTCAAGCAAGACGGACACACATGGATGACTAGGGAAACATCTGACAACAATGTTTTGAACAATTTGTGAATTCAGTAGCGGAAGATCGGCCGATACCACGAAGACCCTTGCGGGCTTGAACTTGCAGATAACTGCCGAGAGATCTCTTGAATAGCTGAGCCCGGCAGATTCTACTACATCGATCTGTTCTAAACAAGAGTAATAATGATTACGTAGAAATGAGCTGGTTCTGGGTGTATTGAGACTCGGGACTGCAACTATTTTTTCGAATTGGCCGGATCCGACTAATGCACATAGAACCCGGTCAATCATTGTGCCGCCTTTCAGGTTTAACAATGGCTTTTCAGTTTGAGTCGTGTTCCCCAATCGGCTACCTCTTCCGCCACACATTAAGGCAGCTATCATAGTACTTGCTTGGACCACTCATTTGTTCCTGAAGAAAAAATGACTAACGATGAAAGACGAGTAAGTTCGTTTGATGCGCCCAGGACATCTCCAGAAATGCCACCAAAGATTCTCTTTGAGATGTAATTCATTATTATTCCAATCAGTGTGGAACCACCTAACGACATAATTCCATAGTATCCGCTGCCTGATACCACCACTATTAGGGTTATGATTGCTGTGGCTGCCAATAATTTTCGTCTATCCTTCATGCTAGCAGTAAATGGAGAACTGAAACCATCCCATGCCGATAATGCGATGTGGGCTTGGAGCACCATTACATATTTAGCAATTGCTTCTGCAACTACGATACTAATCAACAGTTTTAACCCTTCGAGGTGGAAACTAGACAGTGCAATAATCATCCCAACGACGTAAAGAACAAGAGATATCGCTCCGGCAGATCCTACTGCTGGATCAAGCATAGCATTGTGTTTATCTTCCTTCTCCCCCTTAGTCACTAATCCATCAGCAAAATCAGCAAGCGCATCCGTATGACTTGCCCCTGTTATTATGACTAGCGCTGCCGTTACAAAAAGACCTAGAAGAACAGGGGGTACATACAACGAAATTGAATAAGCGAATATCCCCACTATGATGCCAATAATAGCGCCAGCGATGGGAAAAAGATACATGAACTTGGCTACAGAGTAAATGTCGATAGTGGCTGAATGTCTAGTGGCCGGTATTATTGTCAGAAATGAAATTATTGCTTGCATGGATCTAAAAACCAAATAGAAGTTTCCACCAACCAGCCAGATTCAAAATTAATAATATCGGAACGGATAGACAAAGGCTGAACAGAATCGTTGTTAACTTCATTATTGAGATTGCTTTCTTACATTTTGCGATAGACAAGGGCTCATGATTTTCCCCTAGTGAATAGTGTCCTACTTTTTCAAGCTTGATCCGAAGAGCACCAGCAATTGTAGCCATCGGATATCCGGCATTTAGGCTACGAGTCTTGTTGTGATCACGACGCAGAATCTCAATAGAATTCTTCCAATCCTCGCCAAGCAATTGAGAGGAAATAACCATCAAAAATGAGGTAATCCTAGCAGGAACGTAGTTAGAGATTGTATCCAGTTTGGCAGACATCCATCCAATATTCTTGTTATATTCATCTTTGTAGCCCACCATGGAATCAAGTGTATTAATGATCCTGTATGCTAGTGCTCCACCCGGTCCAAATAAAGAATAGAAAAACAATGGCGTAACAATTCCGTCGACAGTACTTTCTCCTATGCACTCTATTGTAGCTGATAGAACATGTTGGGTACTCAACTGTTTAGTCTGTCTTCTTACTATCAATGACAAATTATGTTGTGCGCTCTTAATATCATTGCTTTCTAGGGCGTTTATGATTTTGAAAGCATGTTTTTCCATTCCCTTTATGGCCAGAGCAATTTTCAATATTAGAGCAGTGAGGATTGCAGCAGCAACTATTCCAAATAGATGAAGACACACAGATATCAAAAACTGGGTTGCGATGCCTGTTAGCGTAACTAATGTGATAGCGAAAACCATCCCCCTTATTTTTTCTTTATTCAGATTGTAAACATCCTTGTCTCCTTTTAGTTTTGGTATCAAGTGTGTAATTAGTAATCCTAGCCATGAGACGGGATGATACTTATTAGGGGGATCCCCAAACAAGATATCTGTTAAAACGCCCCCAATTAGTCCAAACAACAAACATTCGTAGCCAGCATCCATCATGTTTTATGTAGACCCACAACGTTTGTCAATATCCGGTCTATAGAGATCTTATCTTTTATCGAGTTTGCGACAATGTCGATCTCCCTATCCCAGCCTCTCGATGGAATTTGAACTTTTGAGGCACTGTCAAGGGAATCCTCAGCTGGCAAATTAAAACTTAATTTGGGTATCACACCATAATTTTTTTTTCGGGTAATTTTTTCTACGGAATTTATTGCAGATGCTAAGATCGAGGCATCACCACGAAATTTGTTTATTAGAAAACCCCGTACTAACCTCCTATTTTGAGGGCTTATTAATTTGAGAGTACCAACTATGCTGGCAAAACATCCTCCTCTTTCTATGTCCGTTACAATGATTACTGGTGCTTCAACTTTCTTTGCAAGTATCATATTTGCAATGTCATACTTCGAAATGTTAATTTCAGCTGGCGAACCGGCTCCCTCAATTACCACTATATCATTTTCTTTTCTAAGATTTTCGAGTGCTTCAATGACGATTGGGAAGCCCCTTTGTAAGGTGAATGTTTCATAATATTCTTTGACATTCATTACGGAATAAAAGGTACCGTTTAAGATAATCCTGCTCCGGTAATTGCCGAGCGGTTTGATTAAAATAGGATTCATTCTTACGTCTGGTCGTTTTCTACAAGCTTGGGCTTGGATAGCTTGGGCTTGGGCTATCTCTTCAGATTTGGGTTTTCTTGAAATAATATGTACATTCGAAGACATATTCTGAGCCTTGAACGGAGCTACTCGAAATCCCAGATCAGAAAAAATTCTGCATAGCCCCATTGCAATAGTACTTTTACCCGCGCCAGATGAGGTCCCTTGGATCATCAAAAGCCTCGCCTTCAACATTTAATCGCCTGCAGAGCATTTAGTAACACAAGGTTCTCTTCGTGATTTTTGATGGCTACGCGAATGTATTTTGATCCCATACCGCTGAATGTACTACAGTCTCTCACAAGTACTCCGCTTTGGGCCAAAAGAGAATCTCTAATTTGTGTCGAGGAATTGTTGTTTGCGATATGAATCAAGAAATAATTCGTATCAGATTTAGAAGGTGAAAAACTTTGCGTCTTTTTCCTTATGTTAATATACATAAATTCACGCTCTCTTTTTACAATCGCTCTTGCTTTCGTCAAATGCTTTGAATCCTTGAGAGCCACAACGCCAGCCCTCTGTGCTATCCCGTTTACGTTCCAAGATATTCGACTAGCAGCCAATTTTTTTGCAAGTCTGTGGTTGGATACACAGTATCCGAGCCGGAGACCTGCAAGCCCAAATGATTTTGTGAGGGATCGTAAAATTATCAGATTATCAAATTCATCTATATCTCTAATCAAACTATGTCGTTCCGATCCATTAACGAGTTCAATAAAGCATTCATCTACAAGAATTTTTGTCGAACTGTCGAGGCGTTCGATAATCGATTTTAGTGACTTTCTGTAAAGCAGACCAGTAGGGTTATTAGGATTACATAAGAATATGGCATCAGACCCAATAGCTTTTTCTATAATTTGATCAGCATCCAAGTTCAAGTTCATGAGAGGTACTAGAATAAGGCTCGCACCCATTCGCCGCGATGCAAGCTCATATTCGCAGAATGACGGAGACGGTATGACTACTCTTTCCCTTGCAAACATTCTGGCAAAGTTGTGGATTATTTCGGTCGCTCCGTTTCCTACGTTAATGCAATCACAATGAATTTTGAGATAATCTGATAGACTTTTTTTCAGATCCTTGCATTCAGGATCTGGGTACGATGAGCAAAGTGACCGCAGGTCTTTACGGATAGATCTGAGGACAAGCTTTGAGACCCCAAGTGGATTAACATTTGAACTAAAATCAAATTTGACTAGGCTGGGATCTACCGAATAAACGCCTCCATGGAAGCAACTACTTAGATCTACCACGATTCTTATTTACTTTCAGTATTTTCCATTTATTATCATTTCAATTTCCATCGGATAATATCGTGTAGCGTTTCCAATCCAAATAGATTTTGCAGATTTGATTAACTTCAAACCTGAAAACGATTATTAACTGCGTATTGATTACCTGCCATCGTATGCTAAAAGTTGCTCTTATCGGAGCTACAGGCGCTGTTGGACAGCAATTTGTTCTTGCACTAGACAAACATCCATGGTTTGAGTTAACACAGATAGTTTCATCAGAACGATCTGCTGGCAAAAAATACATGGATGCATTACGAGATCCAAAATCTAGAATTCTTCGATGGCATAGCAAAGAAACAGTCCCTGAATACATAAGAGATGTCATCGTCAGCAAAGTTGAAGATATAAGCCCAAAAAAATTCGATTTGATATTTACTGCTTTGGAATCTGAGGACGCTCAAACAATTGAGCCGGAATTTGCAAGATCGGTTCCCGTTATAAGTACCGCTGCCGCGTTTAGATATGAAGAAGATGTTCCAATTTTGATTCCCGGCGTAAATGACAATCACGCGGAGTTGCTGGACACCCAGAGAAAAAATAGAGGATGGCAAGGGTTCATTGCTCCACTCCCAAACTGCACTACGACCGGCCTTGCAATTACACTAAAACCTATCATGAATCAGTTCGGATTAGAAATGGTTTTTATGACTTCGCTCCAGGCTTTATCTGGAGCGGGGAGATCGCCTGGCGTAATTGCTCTTGATATTATGGATAATGTAATTCCGTATATTCCTAAAGAAGAAGAAAAAGTTCAAATTGAATCAAAGAAAATTTTAGGTGACATTAATTCCAAATCTATTACCCCATCTGCAGTTAAGGTAAGTTGTACCTGCACCCGCGTCCCAGTCTTGGATGGTCATACAGAAGCTGTCTTTGTCGGAACGAAAAGGCATTGTGAACCAGAAGAAGTAAAAGAGGAGATGTTAAGATTTTCTAAATCTATAGCAATCAAAAAATTACCAACAGCTCCAAAGGATTTCATTGTTGTCCATGATGATCCCACGAGACCGCAACCACGAATAGATAGGGAGATCAATGATGGAATGACAACAGTCGTGGGCAGACTTAGAAAGGATACTGTGTTCAGTAATGGGCTGAAATACGTTTTGCTATCACATAATGAGAAAATGGGTTCGGCAAAGGGTGCAGTCTTACTTGCTGAATCACTGAAAGACAGGAAGATACTTTAATGATGCATGATTATTCCAAAAAACGCTGCTAAGTTTGAAAATAATACGTTTATTAGTCACTCAATTAGAAACATAATCACGATATTGTATGGGAAGGACAGATGATTTAGATTTAAAAATTTTGAGTGAGCTTGCTACAGATGCGAGTATTTCTGTACCTAAGCTTTCGAAAAAAATTAATGTTAACGCTTCAGTAGTTTACAGCAGAATAAAACGACTCGTAAGAAGAGGACTCATCAAAAAATTTACTATCGTGATTAATGACGAGGCTCTAGGGTACAACGTCAAAGCACTTACAGGAATTAATATGGATTCAAAAATGAGAGACAATGTTCTCAACGAGCTGTTCAAGATCCCAGAAGTACGAGAAATCGCAGAAGTGACTGGAAGATTCGACATCTTAGTAACAATGAATGCACAGTCTCTTGATGAAATGCACCAATTAATTTCTGAAAAGGTGGGTCGTGTTGAAGGAGTTCAAAAGACAGAAACCTTTATTGAAATGAGAAAAACCGCACGCGAAATAATCTATCCAACCTTCATATCAAAATAGATTATAGATTAGTAGTAGCATAGATATTTCATGATATTGCCTTTTATAACAGAATAGTTAAAAAATCGATATGGGCACCTTGCTCCCGCAAATGAGCGCCGGTAACAGGCTCAAAAACTATTACGAACTCACGAAGCCAAAGATTTGGTACTTGCTCGTTTTCACAGCTTTTGCTGGAGCACTCACTGCCTCTTTCTTATCACATATCATGGTTCACCCCATAACCTGGGTTTTGATTATCGCCGCAGTGGCTGCTGGTTCAGCAGCCGCTGACACGCTCACCGGTTACAACGACCGAGATATTGACGCAATTATGGACAGGACCAAGCAAAGACCTATTCCATCAGGAAGAATTTCTCCCCATAATGCTCTGGCATTCGGATTGATCCTTGCGGCAATTTCCATGGTACTTGCCTGGTTTATTAATATCTGGGCTTTTGCATTGATGGGTTTTGGATTGTTTGATAATATTATAGTGTACAGTAAATGGTTGAAGAGGACTAGCCGAACAAATATTATTTTAGGAGGTTTTTCAGGCGCCGCCCCCGCTCTAATTGGCTACGTTGCAGTCACCACAGAAAATATCGAGATCGGCTTGATTATGGCCGGCCTAGTTTTCCTGTGGATTCCAACTCACATTTGGAGCCTTGCTTTGCATGTCAGGGAAGACTATAGAAAGGCTGGTGTTCCGATGCTACCAGTAGTTTCTGGCGAGAAAAAATCAGTCCGCATAATTGCAGGAACCACATTAATGATGGTTTTATTCAGTTTATTACCATTCTTCAACCATTTCGGGATGATTTATCTGGTTACAGCGAGTGTCTCCGGTGTAATTATGCTAGTGTTATCAATTTGGCTACTGTTCAAG
>Ga0207663_10000364_pt1 | contig 19715 bp, 22 predicted proteins | sample LARL53metaG_FD_184346 | JGI IMG/M metagenome (GOLD analysis project Ga0207663, IMG submission 184346) | Corn, switchgrass and miscanthus rhizosphere microbial communities from Kellogg Biological Station, Michigan, USA - LAR L5-3 metaG... | ecosystem: Host-associated > Plants > Roots >...
CGGCGTGAGTCCTCACCCCCTGTCCCCCTCTCCCTTCGGGAGAGGGGGAACGAAGGGTGAGTTCGGGCGCAATGTTTTCGACCGCACTCGCGGGATTCTGGTTGCGTCGGCGTGCCGTCTTGCAGTCATTCTCGGAACATGGATCCGCTGCGTCGCTTCCGGCCGGCGCAACGATTCGCGCTCGCCCGCGCGCTGCGCCATCGGCGTACTCCCGCCGAGCGTCATGCATGGACGCTGCTGCGTAACCGAGGCATCCTCGGCTTGAAGTTCCGGCGGCAGCATGTGCTTCACGGGTTCATCGTTGACTTTTACTGCGCGAGCGAACGCGTGGTCATCGAGCTCGAGGGAGGTGTGCACGATGGACCAGCCCACCGGACTCATGACCGCGCTCGTGGCGAGTTTTTGGCCGCGGCGGGCTACCGAATCATCCGAGTACGCAACAAGGATGTGAGCCGAGAACACCTGGAAACTGCCCTGCGGGAAGCACTCCGAACTCGCCGATAGTTCCCCCTCTCCCGGAGGGAGAGGGGGACAGGGGGTGAGGACCCGGAGGGAGAGGGGGCCAGGGGGTGAGGACAGGTGCGGTTGCTCGACGGGGTGGTGCGCTATCGGTTCGGAGATAACGCCGAGTTGATGGGCGCGTGGGCGAGCGTTCGCAATGTGGTGGGGCCGAACCGCTCGAAGGCCGAGCCGGTGGCGGGTGGTATTACGCCCGCGATCGTGAAGGCGGCGGCGTCATGGCGGGGCCCGTAGTGGGGAAGGGGAGGCGCGGTGGGTGGAGGGTTGCCTGCCGCGCCCTGTCGTGCCTCTTCCGTTGGCGCGCTTGGTGCGATAATGATTCGCCATGTTTCGGAACGAACGCCAGTTCACCGGGCAGGTCCTGAAGTCGCTTGAGGCGGCTGGATTCCATGCCAGGCGTGAGGTCCGCGTTCGAGGCAGGCACCGTCTCGACATCCTCGCTGTCAAAGACGGGTTAAGAAGCGGCGTCGAGGTCAAGTTCAACAGTCGTGGATTGCTCGACGATCTCTACAAGGCTCGGGCGATTCTCCAACTTCCTGACGTGGACGAGATGTACGTTTGCGGACCCAGGGTCTTCATGTCCGAGGATGTCCGCGCCCTGGCGACGAGCCTAAGCGTTGGTCTCCTAGCCATTGACGACGCAGGCCAACTCGACTGGCTGGTAACATCGAAGCGACTAGAACCGCCTCGCTTGACTCTCAATGGCGCATACATCAAGGCACGTGGGAATCAACGATTCGACGAGGTGCGACCTGGCGACAAGGTCGTCTTCAACGCAGCAGTCTTTAACAACGGTGAAAAGACCGCCGTTAACGTGGAAGTATTGATGGTCCCTGCAGGCCCGTTTGTCGCAAAGGTTCGCTCGAAGGCTAGGGTAAAGAAAGCCTTCCTTGAACGAAGCGGGCCTACTGCGTGGTCAACGAAGCTTGAGTGTCAGGTGAAAAAGGGCACTCCCGCAGGGAAGTATCCGCTGATGATCAGCGTCACGGCAGAGAACGCCGCCCGAGACAACGACAGGGTGCCATACGAGGTTGTGAGTAGCTGACCGGGGCCTCATTACTGAGACAGCCCAAGGTCTCGCAATCTGCGTGGTCGTCCTGAATCTGGATCGTTTGTCGCATTCCGACCCCTCAGTGCCGCAAAAACGCCCTATTCGCTAGGGTTGTTGGTCCCTATCGTTGCCGGACTCTCGTGCGGAGCATCCCTGTGACAACCGGTACATCCCGTAAACGACCGGAGCGGAACGAGTACTTCATGGGTATCGCGATGGCCGTGCGAGCCCGAGCGAACTGCCACGGCCACAAGGTCGGTGCAGTGATCGTCAAGGACCGTCGTATCATCTCGAGTGGCTACAACGGCACTCCGGAAGGGATGAAGAACTGCTTGGATGGAGGATGCTACCGTTGTGCCAATCGCGACAAGTTCCCCTCGGGAACCGGGTACGACCTGTGCATCTGCGTTCATGCTGAGCAGAACGCCCTCCTCGCAGCCGCCAGGTTCGGAATCTCGGTTGAGGGGGCGAAGGTCTATACGACCCTCAGGCCATGCTTCGGATGCGCGAAGGAGATGCTCCAGGCTCAGATCGAGGAGGTGTTCTATCTCCACCCATGGGAGCACCCGGATGCGGACAAGCAGAGGCAGTACGACATTCTGCAGGCGAAGTTCAGAGACCTGCAACAGGTTCACATGGTAGACCCCGATGCAGAGTGGGCCTTGTCGAAGCCGCCGAAGGTCGTAGGGAAGCCAGACGAACACGGCCACGAGCCCATGTAACCACGCATATCGGCTCGCGAGGTCCGGTGGCCCAGATGTCAACAAGGAAGACTCAAGCGCGAGTCGAGCCGCTCACGATCTTTCTGATACGTCACGGTCTCACAGATCCTGACAAGATTCTCGATGATCGGCGTTCGCTAGAGCACATTGAAATACGAACTGCGACGGGATTCCTTGGATCACTCTACGTTCAAGAGAGCTTTGTTACTCAGCCACGGTGGGTTCGTTTCTTTGCCAAGTATGTGAACCAGAACGACATTCCAGCAAGGTCGTCTGGGTCGGCCGCAATTCTGTTGATTCAGATAAATAATCAGGTGTATGCCCTTTCGTTTGGTCACGGGAGAACACTCCTCGCTCCTGGCGTGGTGGATGAGCGATTCGGGCTCAAGGCAGTGCTGAATTCGATCAACCCCGAGCGCATTAGGTCAATAGACCGAAGGACATTCGAAGCGATCTCTCGCCTCTCCCGCGAACAGCTAAGTCGCGAATCCACTATGCAGAATTTCGGGCTTGACGTTGGACGAGATCTTCTTCGCGCGGTTGCTGGCGCCCCGCTCGACCAGGCTTTGGGCACACGGTTCTCAGGCATGGACGCCCTCAGCGTCAGCGCTCCCGTGACGTTGGACGGACTTGCTGATCTCCTAGAGCGCTTCCGCGAACTGAGCGAACGAACCGTCTACCGTGAGCGCTACCCTTGGGTTGACAACATGGCTGAAGTGCGTGACAGACTTCAGCTCGAGAGGCTGGACCAGGCGCTCGTCCGCAAGATCAAACGGTCTAGGACTGAAAAGATTTGGCTCGCGCCGCCGGAGATCATTGACTGGGACGATATTCGGGGATTCACCTACCGATCAGCACAGTCGGCGCGTTTGTACAGCGACCTAACGCTTGAGGGGTATTTGGAGGATGGGCGCACCAGGACTGAGATTACTCCGGACGATTTGAGGCGTGATCACGTCTATTGCATGAGCGCCTCGGTTGACGAGCACTCTGAAAGATGGTCCATCCGCTCATGCTTAATGGCTGAGATCGAGTCTGGCGGAGAACTGTTCCTGTTAAGCGATGGCACGTGGTTCCGAATCAACAAAGAGTTCGCGGCAAACATAGATCGCGTCGTCAGTAACATTCCTCCGACAACGATTCCTCTCCAGCCCTACAACGACGCAGACGAGGGTGCCTACATTGTCCGAATGGCGAGGGCCAACAACGGATTGGCCGTCATGCATGAAAAGACGCTCTCCGCTGGGCCAGGGCGTGACAAGATCGAGATGTGCGATTTATACGGTCAAAATCGAATTCTCGTTCATATCAAACGATATGGTCCGTCCAGCGTCCTCAGCCACTTGTTCGCCCAAGGATTGGTGTCGGCGCAGTTACTCCTGGGGGATGCGAACTTTCGGAGACTCGCGAACGTAGAGCTGCCGCCCACGCACCGCTTTACGGATCCAGGCTGTCCCATCAACGCCCGCGACTTTGAGGTTGCCTTCGGAGTTATCCAAACCCGGGGGAAGGTCGTTCGACTACCATTCTTCACGCAGGTGAATTTGAAAAGCCACTATGAGACCCTTCGAGGACTTGGATATAACGTCACCTTGAGTCTGGTCCACTGAGACGTCCCATCATACTCCCGACCTCTGACGACCGTCCGAATCAACCATTTCAGCACAGCTTCGGACATCCCCAACGATCTTAGCGCGGTCCGAGATCGGATTAAGTCTGCAATTGACCTCATCCAGCAAGTCGTGGCCGAGCCTTGATCCGTGGCTCGGGTGATGAAAGCGGTTCGAACTTCTGTAAGGGGGCACGATGGCGAAGCCGCCAATTGAAGAACTGATCCAGCGGCTAGATGAGATCCAGCAAGCCCTGGTTAAGGCTAGCATCGATTTAGATTCAGCGGAGAATACTCGCTCGTTTTCCGTGAACTGCGCCGGTTGATTCTCGGAGAGACGGTCATTACGGTCAAACAGTCAACCTGAGCGTGGCCACGAGGGGTTGAGCAAGACCTGTCGGCCCCCGTAATGACCTACGAAGAAGTAGACCACACCCCGAATGTGCTTCGTTCGCTTGTCGTGGAAAAACGAGTCACTCCAGTCGTAGCCCTCGGATTGAGGTCCGATCTTGTAACCGCTGGATAGAGAACTGAGGACTGTGAAGGGAGTCATCGCTGTATCGTTGAGTTCGATCACGGCCCAGTTCTCTCGTGGTGCGCTGAGCTGACCTCGTTCTATCTTCTGGAAAAGCTTCTGCCGGATCGAACTAACTTCATCCTGGGTGTGGGTTTGATACCTCACAAGGCCAGTCGGACCAGGGGCGGGATTCGGCATGATGCACATGACTTCGAGAAATGCTTGAGTCTCGTCTGGGCGAGTCAACCTGAGGTCGTGCGAGTCTGTTTGAAGCTCTAATTCGGTTAAGTGGCCCTCCCAGAGTTGTCTCAGGCAACCTACATAGACAATGACCTCTGCGAAGACCGCCTCGCACGATCCGTAGTCCTGTTGTTGTTCGCGCAAGCGTTTAGTGAAGGACCGGACGTGGTCGTCTCGATGCTTATGGATTTCGTGGAGCGCATTCAAGAGCCTCGGGTAATCGCGAAGAGGCTTCGCGAGCCCTATCTGCTGCGTCGCAAGATACTCCTCCCGTTTTCTGTTGAAATAAGAAGTTGCGAGAAGATCCGTGTTGAAGAAGGCCCGTTCAAGTAGGTCGAGCCCGGTCAGAGGGTTCATCTCCGGCATACCGACTCTCTTAGCGAGGGAGGACGGGCTGGGTCTACTTCTTCGTCTTGGGTGGTCGGGGTGGAGGTGGCAGAGGTGGACCAAACCCCTTGCTTCCCTTATCTGGAGCAGATGTTGGTTGAGCAGGAGTTGATCGGGCAGGGGTTGGTGGCGGCGATGGTGGTGGCACAGGGGGACGGAATCCCTTTTCGATCTTCTCCTTCGGGGATGCCGGCTGAGTTGTCTTCGGAGTACCCTTGTCCGCCATAGGACCGTCCTTCCCTCATTTCACGTTGTGGACCACGAATACACCGATAGCTGAGACGCCGATCAAGAACAACAGCCCACTCATCGCGTTTAACACGACCACGGCTTGGTCCCAACCCTGAGCCAGATCCCCTTCCTTCCCGGCATCAAACTGCTCAGTAGCTCGGCGAATAGCGAACGTGCTCGCGTAGTGAGAGGCGAGGCTGGTGGTGAGGCTCCCTACCCAGGCCGCCCAGGCTCCAATCAACCACGATTTCGATGCCACGGGATTAGTGCCGAGGAAGTCCTTAATGAAAGCGAACGAGATCCCGAGCGCCCCACCAGAGAGAGTTACAACGGTCTTGTCGAAAACTTCTTGCGCCCTCGCTTCTAGCGCGAGGAGTTGTCGGCGGTACTCTTGAAGGTCGTTCACAATTCACCTGCCACTGTCTTTCAAGCCGACTACGAGTCTGTCCGGAAGTCTCGGCTCGTTGTCGCGAAGAAGTGGCACGATACGGTAGCCGTACCGTCCAAGGTCGGACTTCCATTCGCGGCGCACCATCAGCAGCCCAGCTACTCCCTCGTGGCTTTCGACCACCTTTCGCCGCAGTCGTTCGCCGCGCTCTGGCACCTCGTCGAGTAGGCGCGTCTGCCAGGCGTCGACAACAAGAACGCGATGCTCTCCGTTGGTCGAGCGGGCTTGGCCGAGCTTGCTTTCAATCTTCCGACCCAACCGCTCGATCGACGCCTCGGGGTCATCTGTATTCTGGTCCCCGCGCCGTAGCCCTGGTGGCAGCCACACGCCGAAATGGCTCAGCCCCTCTCCGTCGTCCACCGTACCGTGTATCCCCGATAACGCGGCTGCTTCCGCTATGCCGAGCCGCATGAACTGGTCCCAATCATCTCCGGTCTGTGGGAACGCATGATGGCGGACCAGAATCGGACGGGTTGCCGTGCGCGTAGGCAGGGAGCGCGCGACTGAGACGGTTCCGATTGGCCCTTCCAGCAAGACCGCTGGGAAGGTTCCGGGATTCTGCGAGGTGTCCTCGGCCACTTGGCGTATCGCCTGCGTGATGATTGACACAAACTGGTGTCGGGTAGCCGCGCTGGGCATCACATGCAGGTCGACGGCTATCGACACAACCAGTGAGCACTCTCGGGATGCCCCGAGGCACTCCTGTCCGAGGCGGGCAAGTTCGTAGGACGTCTCCCCTTTCGTCTTGTAGGTAGGTCGGAAGCACTCCGCTCGGTATGTCGCTCCATCGTATTGAAACGTGAGGTCCGACAGCCGCCCTTCGGACGCAGGTGGTTCTAACTTGAGATCTTGCACGCCTGCACGTCGCAATCGGGCGGCGAAAGCTAGCTGGAGTAAGGTCTGGTAGTACTGTGCCTTCAGCGCAGTTAGGACGGCGGAAATGTTTGGGGCGGCGTACAGGGCCTTGAGGTACTCTCCTAGCTCAAGAGCCTCCGCGACCTGTTCCGGGCCTGCAGTAGACACGATGTGACCGAGCGGATGCCGTGGGAACGGTATCGGGATACCCGGTGGCACGTCGGTCGAGGCGGTCGCCAGCCAATTAGCTCCGATCGCTGCCACGAAGATGCTGATGTGCTCGTCTACGAACTCCGTTGTCAGGCCTAGCTCACGCGCCGACTCGAGCGCGCAGAGTCTGAAGAACGTGATTGGGTCTTCTTGTGTACGGGTGAAGTCGGAGTTCATTCGCATCGCCTAGTCCGCCGCTCTGCCGGGTGAGTCGCAGAGTGAACGATACCCAGAGGAGGCTTGCAAGGGAAAACGTCAGCTCCCCAATCAAGAAACGGGTCTTCGTGGGGATCACGTTCGAGGGATAGCTCGATCGCCGTGATCAGCTCGCCGGGGCCGCGGCGCTTTGAGAGCGTCTCTTACGGCTTGCCCGCTTTGTTCGCCGGACAGCGCGGGTCCTTCCCCTGGATCTCGGCGATTTTCTTGTCGTCAATCGGGATGGGCGCGCATCCGTGGCCCTTTTCGCAGACGAAGTCGTAGTGGGCGGCGGGGACGTGACAGCTCAAGCACGTCACGCCCACGAAGTTGACCACCTTGTCGCCGCGGGCCTTGATCCGCGTGGCCGGAGGAGACGGGTCGGGCGGCAGGGCCGTGGCCAGCTCCAGCGAGAAAAACTCCCACCCGTTCGACTCGGGAAACTTTGCCTTGGGATGCTTCACCATGGCCTCCCCCGGCACCAGCTGCAGAAAGGTCCCGACGGGGTACTCGGTGTCCGCGACCCTGTCCCGCAGGATACGCACGGCTTCCGCGAGTCTCTGGGGGTCTGCATTCCTGATGTAGGTGTTCCGGACTTTCGTACCGTCACGGATGCAGCTGAACGATTTGTCGGTGACCGTGATGTCCTCCTGCGCTCGGACCAACCCGGGCACGACGCAGAGCATGGCGGTGAGTGCGACGCTGCCCATCCACGCCTGTTTCATTTCGCTCACTCCTTTGAAATTGCCGAATGGCCCTCGGACTCGCGCCCTAGATATACGTGGGGGTACGGTCAACGGCCATGCCGCAGCAGCAGAGCATTGAGCGTAACCGTCATCGTGCTGGCACTCATCGCGAGTGCTGCCCACGCCGGCTTGAGCAGAACGCCCAGCGACGGATACAACACGCCGGCCGCGAGCGGGATGGCGATCAGGTTGTAAATCGCGGCCCAGAAGAGATTCTGCTTGATCTTACCGTGCACCCGGCGCGCAAGAACGAGCGCGATTGGGACGTCGGCTGGATCATCCTTCATCAAGATGACTCCCGCCGTCTCGATCGCCACGTCCGTTCCCGCGCCGATCGCGATGCCGACCGTCGCCGCCGCCAGCGCCGGGGCGTCATTCACGCCGTCCCCCACCATCGCGACCCGGCGGCCTTGCCCTTCGAGTCGCCGAACCTCGGCAGCCTTGTCGCTGGGCAACACCTCGGCCCGTACATCGTCGATGCCGAGGGTGTGGGCGACGGCGTTGGCGGTGGCCGCGCTGTCCCCCGTAAGCAGCAGCACGCGGATGCCGAGGTCGTGAAGCGCCGCAACGGCACGCTGAGCGTTCGGGCGAATCCGATCGGCGACGGCGATGAGGCCGAGCATCCGGCCATCCGCCGCGACGTAGAGCGCCGTCTTGGCATCGGCTCGTAGCCGCTGCGCTTCGCGCTCGAACCCCGGCGTCACGCCGTTGCGTTCGAGCAAGCGGCGATTTCCCAGCAGCACCGTGCGGCCGCCCACCATCGCCTGCACGCCGTGGCCGGGAACGGCTTCGAAATGGGAAGGTGGCTCGATGGCAAGCGCACGCTGCTTCGCAGCTGCGACAAGGGCCGTGGCGATCGGGTGCTCCGACTGCGCATCCGCGGCAGCGGCGAGCCGGAGGATCTCAGCTTCTTCGACACCGGCCGTAGGGATGACATCCGTTACCGACGGCTTGCCTTCCGTCAGCGTGCCGGTCTTGTCGAAGACGACCGTGTCCACCTGTGCGGCTGCCTCAAGGACCGCGGCGTTCCTGAAGAGTACGCCGGCACGCGCCGCCCGTCCCACGCCGACGGTGATCGCCGTTGGAGTCGCGAGCGCGAGCGCGTCCGGACAGGCGATCACGATAGCCGCCACCGCCGCCGACAGCGCGAAGGAGATCCCTTGGTGCCCAAACAGGAGCCACGCCGCCAACGTGATCGCGCCTGCCGAGAGCGCAACGATCACGAGATACTTACCGGCGAGGTCCGCCAGTCGCTGTGCCGGCGCCTTCGAGGACTGTGCCTCCCGGACCATCGCGACGATGCGCGCCAACGCCGTGTCAGCGCCGACCTTGGTTGCACGGAATCGGAACGCGCCCTGCTGGTTGCGCGTCCCGCCCACGACCTCGTCACCCGGCCCTTTCGCCACGGGCACCGGCTCTCCCGTGAGCATCGACTGGTCCACGTAGCTCGAGCCCTCGGTCACGACGCCGTCCACCGGGATCGAATCGCCCGGCCGGACGGCAAGGATGTCGCCGACCACAATGGCTTGGAGCGGTACTTCTTCCTCTCGCCCGTTCCGCACCCGTCGCGCGATGGGTGGCGCGAGCTCGAGCAATGCCTCGACCGCCCGACCGGTGGCGAAGCGGCTCCGCATCTCCAGCCAGTGACCCAGCAGGCTGAAGGAGGTCAGCATCGCCGCCGCATCGTAGAACCGCTCGCCGGGCAAGCCGAATGTGACCGCGGCCGAGTACAGGTAGCTCACGAGGATGCCGGTCGCGATCAGGGTCATCATGGTGAGCTCGCCGTGCCGCAGCGAGTGTGCCGCGGACGACACGAACGGCCACCCGCCCCACCAGACCACGATCGAGGTCAGGATAAACCCCAGCGCATCGGGTGACACCCCGAACGGCGGCGGGAGCTCGTGGCCGAACAATGATGTGCCGAGCGCCGAGTAGAGGACGATCGGCACCGTGAGGAGGGCCGACCCGATGAAGCGCCGCAGCATGTCTTGCACCATGTGCGCCCCGTGCCCGGCGTGCGCATCGGGCGCGTGACGGTGCTCGGCCGGCGTTGTCATCTTGATCGAAGCGAAGGATCCGTTGTTGGGAGATCCTACGTTACAGCGGCGCGCAACGCGGCCAGCGTTCGCTCCAGCGTGCCCGCGTCGAAGACCGCCATCGCGTCGGAGAGGCGCTGTTGGGCCGCGCGGACGCGCTCGGTACCGGTGCGCTGGCGTTCGTGGCCTGTCGGCGTGAGCGCGATGCCCTCGCCCTTGCGCTCGATCAGTCCTTGGGCATCGAGCGCATCCACCAGCGCGGCGATCTCGGCGAAGCTGCAGCTCAACCGGGCCGCCAGCTCGAGCGGTGCCATGGGCTCGACCGCGTCCGCCAGCTCCGTCAACGCGTCCAACATCGCGGCCGACAGGTTGGTCTCGATTAACGCGCCATCGAGCGTGTCCGTCATGACCCGCGCGGCATGGAGAAAGGAGAACAAGGTGCACGGTTCGATTGCGACCGCAGTCTCAGTGTCACTCACGGAAGGCGCTCCGAAACATGAATGGGATGAACTAGGAACCGCCTCTGCGCGTGCGAAGGTTCCCGCTACGACCCGAGCAGGTCCAGGACGCCTCGCAGGCTTGTCGCCTCGCCGCTCGAGAGCGAGTTGACGATCGCCCGCTGCTCTTCCGCGAGCGCCCGCTTGCCGCGCTGATACGCCTGCTCGCCGGCCGGCGTCAGGGCGGCGCGCACGCTGCGCCGGTCCTCGGGGTCGGGCCGCCGCCGCACCAGACCTTCCTTCTCGAGCCGATCGACGAGCTGGGTGATGTTCGAGCGCACGCAGTTCTGGTGCTGTGCCAGCTCGGACAAGGGGAGGGGCTCTTTTGCCTCGGCGAGGTGATGCAGCAGCCCGAGCTTCGCGAGGGATAGGCCCATGGGACTCACGGCCGCCTCGAGCCGCGCCTCCACGGCATCCGCCGTCTCGAGAAACGAGGACACGAGCGTGCTGGCACTCGCCAGGCGGTGTCCCGCCTTGCGGGAACGCTTGCCCATGTGCTGATCATACGGGCCGCGCGACGAGACGGTCAAGCGATGCCCACCCTTACCGGCCCGGAGGTGCGGGGGCCGGGGACGCCGCGCGCCGGCTGTCGAGACTGAGCGGACCCGCGCCGAAGTACGCGATCAGGAGGGCGCCGCCGAGCATCGCCACGTTCTTCATGAACATCCCTTGCTGGATCGCGTGCATCATCGGGTCGCCGACGGCCCAGAAGGCGTGCATCGTAACGGTCACCGGGATGAGGAACACCACGAGGAGCCAGGCACCGAGCTTCGCTTTGTAACCGAACGCGATGCTGAGGCCGCCGGCGAGCGAGAGCACGCCGGCGAGCGGCACGAGCACCCTGGCCGCGGGCACGCCGGCTTGGGCCGCCATCGCGGCGTAGCCCGCTGTAAAGTGGCCCGGCGTGGCGAGGATGAAGATCGCTGACAAGCAGATGCGTCCGATGAGGGGAAGGTATTTCACGACGGCAGCCTCCTTACTGATGGTTGGAATGTTCCGACACATGGTGCGCCGCGGCGGCTAGCCGGCACGAGAAACCCGCGCCGGCCGGCCGGAGCACGTGGTCCGTCAGAACGACAGCGTGAGGCCACCCTGCCACGCGATGTCGTGCTGGGTCTTGTTGAAGCCGTAGCGATCGAACTTGTACACGACGTCCCGGCCCTCCGCGCGGAGACCGACCTGGCCGAAGCGATACTCGAGCCCGGCGCCGAAATTACCGGCGAACTTGGACCAGGTGTCGCTCGCATCGAGCTGATGCACGCTGATCGCGCCGGCGCCGCCGAGCAGGTACGGGCTCAGCGTGCCCGACGCGCCGTGGATCGGATAGCGCAGCACCAAGTCCGCATCGTAGGTGAACTTATTGAAGCGGCCGCGGCCGGGGAGCGCCGCACCCTGGATGCTGTCCTGCGCCCAGCCGCCGCTCGCCCGGACGCCGACATAGTCCGTGAGCCAGCCCGTGACATCGAGCGACGCCTGCCAGCCGAGCTTCCAGGTGGCCGCGCCCTGAGGATCGAGGTTGGCCGCGCCCGAGAGGCCGCCAAACGCGCCGCCGACGGTGAAGCGACCACCGGTCGAGCCGGACGGCACGGGCGTCACGTCAGACCGCCGCTGCGCGGCGAGCGACACGGGGCCGAGGGCCGCGAGGCCCGTCAGGACGAGGAAGAAAGCACGCTTCGACATACATACCTCCAAAGTAGCGATGTGGAACAGCACTAGACAATCCACTAGTGAACTACATTGGGCCAACGAGGCGCTGCGGCCTCGTGAAGACAGTTCATCAATGAACTAGATCGGGAGAAAGTTCCCGGGGCAGAGGATCCCCTTGACCCCGTACCGCGGCGTGATCGGAGGGTCTAGCGCCCGCTATGTCGCAGCCATTCCACAGCGTCCGTGTTGTCGGGGTCCAGGAGCGTGGCTTGTCGCCAATCAGCAGTTGCCTCTGCGCGGCGCCCCAAGCGGAGGTAAACCTCGCCCCGCCGTGCGAGCAGGACGGCGAGGTCGTGGGATCCTCCCCCCCCTCCCCCCCCTTCCCCTCGGTACAGTTCGACGGCCAGGTCGAGGATCGGTTGCGCCTCGCGTAGCTGCTGGCGTTGCGCCAACCGCATCGCGGCAACCTCGAACCCCCAGGCGGAGAAATCCCAAGTGCTGTCCCGCTGGCGACGAGCCCAAAGCGAGCGGACCCGCGTTAGGGCTCCGGCAAGTCGCCCGGAGTCTGCTGCGTTGAACAGGAGCTCGCCGACCGACCGGCGCCGTGGGCCCGCACCCCAATCGAGCGCGAAGTAGTTCCAGACTCGACAGCCGATCTCGATCTCCACGACCAGGGAATCGGAGATCGCACCGCTCCAAAAGGACGGGCCGACCACTCCAAAGTCTCGGCGGTTCAGCGTCACGCTCGTACCGAACGACACGCGCCGGTTGTCGAAAGGATCGGTCGAGAGCGGGGCGATAACCTGCGTGGGCAGCCGGATCTGGTGCGTGCTGTCACGGATCGTGAGGTCGCCCGTCACGACCAAGCCGTTCGCCGTCGGTTCGACGTTCGTACTCCGGAACCAGATCCTCGGGAAGCGGGCCGCATCGAAGAAGGTGGGACGCTTCAGGTCGTCATCTCGCTCGGCAACGCCGGTCGAGATCGTAGCGACGTCTGCCACGAAGCTGACCGACGAGTGTTCCAGCGTATCCGGATCGTAGTAGACGCTGGCGCGCCACGCGCCGAAGGTGCCCCGCACACGGTTGAAGCCGAGCAAGCGCAGTGTGAAATCCATGAGCGAGTGCGCGTTGTCGACCGTGCACACCTGGCCTTGCGCCGTGTCCAGAGCCACGACCGGAGCTGGCCCACCTGCTCGGGGGGATGGTCCGCTGGGCCTGGTGAACGCCGCAGCGACGACGATCGTCGACACGCACGCCAAGCCGCGAGAGAGGGGGAAGCCCGACGTGACACCCACGCAGATACCAATACGTCGTCGGAGTGGGCAGCGTCTTGAACAAACGCAACACCGCCGTCTTGTCCCTGGGGCTGCTACCCTCGCGCAGGAGCTGCCGAACGGTCGTCGCGCAGCAACGCGCGATAGGCGGCTGGCGCGATGCCCAAGACTCGGCCGAACGCGCGCGTCATGTGACTCTGGTCGGCGAAGCCCGCGGCGAGAGCCACTTGCGAGAGCGGCAGTGTGGTCGACGTGGCGAGACGACAAGCCATGGCGACACGCGCGCGGCGGCGGTATTCCGCCGGGCGAACGCCGAGAAATTGGCGAAACGTGCGGGCGAAGTGGACCGGGTGCACACCCGCCTCGCGTGCCAAGTCCGTCACGCGCAGCGCGCCATGCGGACAATCGGAGATTCGCTCTCGCGCTCCGTCGACCCAGCGGGGCCTTCTCGTCTCGTGAGTGCCGTGGTGCGAGTGCGCCGACTCGATTAGCTGAGCGAGCCGGTCTTCGATCTCGAATGGATCGAGCGATTGCGGCACTGTAGCCAGCTCCGTGTAGAGCCTCAGCAGTGGCAACGCAACCGCCGCCGATTCCCAGAGACGGGGAACGCGCCAGAAATCCGCAGACACGAGAAACTCGTCGGCCGCTGACGGCTGGAGCCACACGGTGAAGAGGCGCGCGCCGGCTCGCCCGACGCGGTCCCGATGCGCGAAGCTCGGCGGCGAAAAGGCGGCGTCGAGCGGATGCATGTGTCGGCTCCCTCGACCGGACACCACCTCCTCGAAGGAGCCCTTGAGAAGCAGCGTGAAGTGGGCATGCGCGAAGGCATGCTCGGGATAGAGGCACTCGTCCCGATGGATGGCTTCGGCGAGGAGCAAGTCCCGTATCGCCAAGCGACGCGGCACAGCGCTGAACTGCTGGGTCCGCTGCGCGTTGTCCGTGATGTCTGCGTCCTCGTCAGATCGCTGTGCGACCACCGTCGGCGGCGACGATCGCGCCGGTGACGTAACTCGCGCGGGGGGAAGCCAGGAATGCGACAACCTCGGCAATTTCCGCGGGATCGGCCGCGCGGTGGAGCAGGGTAGTGGCCCCCAGCGCTTCGATGCGCTCGGGTGCCGCGCCCCCGGTGTACACCGGCCCCGGGGCGATGGCATTCACCCGCACCCCGCTGGGACTGAACTCCGCGGCCCAGGCGCGGGTCATCGAGGCGAGGGCGGCCTTCGTCGCCCCGTAGGCCGCGCCGCCCGCGAGGCCGATCTGGCCGGCCATGCTGCCGACGTTGATGATGCTGCCCTTGCCCCTGGCCGCCATCCCCGGCGCGAACGCGGCGACGAGAAAGAACGCGGCGCGGACGTTGCTGGCGAACAGGGCGTCGAAGGTGGTGACATCGAGGTTCGCCGTCGCGCCGAACGAGGAGAACCCGGCGTTGTTGACCAGGACGTCGATATCGCCGACAGCTTCGACCAGACGCTGGAGGTCGGCTGGATCGCTGAGGTCGGCGCCAACGAAGCGCGCCCGGCCGCCCGCAGCGGTAATCGATTCAACGGTCTCCGCGCCTCGGGCGGCGTCGCGGCCATGAACGATGACCTCGGCGCCGTCGCGCGCCAACTGTAGCGCGACTGCACGACCGATGCCGGACGTCGCGCCCGTCACGAGGGCCTTCTGACCTTGGAGGTTGCGGGGTTGGGTCGCCGGCATTGTTGCGCTCCGAGTCTCATCAACAGCGTTGTCCTCGCGATGGGTCCCGACCCGAACGGTTGGTCTTCTGGTCATCTTTCCGATCGGTCGCGCGCGTGACAGATTGAACGCTCCGTTCGAGGAGCAGATGCCATGCTGGCCAAGCTGTTCACACCGTACACCGGCGTCGGCGAGCTCATCCTGCGGCTGGCGCTGGGGATCGCCTTCTTCGGACACGGGCGGGAGAAGCTCAAGAACCCTGCCGGTTTTGCGGCGTTTCTCGGGCAGATCCACGTGCCGGTTCCCCTGTTCAACGCCTGGCTCGTTGCGCTACTCGAGACCGTCGGGGCGCTGCTCCTCATCCTCGGCTTCGCGACACGTGTGCTCGCGCTGGGACTCGCGATCGACATGGTGGTGGCCCTCGCGACCGTGCGGATCGGCAAGGCCCCTTTCACTTCTGGTCCCAAGGGCGCCGGGTGGGAGCTCGAGTTCCTGCTCCTCGCCGCCGCCGTTGCGCTCCTCTTCACCGGTGCCGGCCGGTTCGGGCTCGATGCGTATCTCGGATGGTGAGGGTGCTGGCACCCAGCCGGCCCTCGTATCCCTCAAGACGACCGGAGTTGCGCCTGCAGCGGCAGCTTCCGAATCCGCTTCCCGGTCGCCGCGAACACCGCGTTGGCGAGCGCCGGCGCTGTAATCGAAGTGCCCGGCTCACCCACGCCGCCCGGCGCCTCGAGGTTTCGCACCAGGTGTACCTCGATCGTGGGCGCTTCGTTCATCCGCAATACTCGGTAGTTGTGGAAGTTGGACTGCTCGACCCGCCCGTTCTTGAGCGTGATCTCGCCCCACAACGCGGCGCTGACGCCGAAATTGACGCCGCCCTCGATCTGCGCCGTCACGGTATCCGGGTTGATCACGGTGCCGCAGTCCACGGCGCACACGATCCGGTGCACACGCAGCTCGCCTGCCTTCGACACTTCGACTTCGGCAACCTCGGCCAGGTAGCTGCCCCACCCACTAAAGAGGAGTGCCACGCCGCGGCCGCGCCCGGCAGGTAGCGGTTGTCCCCAGCCGGCTGCTTTCGCGGCGAGATCGAGCACCGCGCGGGCTCGCGGCGCTTTGCTCAGGAGACTCCGCCGGTACTCGACGGGATCGGCCTTCGCCGCCAGGGCGAGCTCATCCATGAAGCTCTCGATCACGAAGATGTTGTGGGTGGGCCCCACTCCACGCCAGAAAGTGGTGTTCAAGACCGGCTCCTCGTGTCGCACGAATTCCAGCTGGATCGCCGGGATGTCGTATAGGAGCTGGACCGCGCCATCCACCCCGTCGGGGTCGATCCCGTTCCTGAAGCCGGCAGGCAGATAGCGCGCGACGATCGCCGGGCCGACGATGCGGTGGGTCCACGCGACCGGCTTGCCCCCGGCGTCGAGCCCCGCGGCCATGCGGTCGTAATAGTAGGGACGATAGAACTCGTGCTGCATGTCCTCTTCGCGCGTCCACACAACTTTGACCGGTCCCTCGACCTGCTGCCCGATGCGCACGGCCTGCGTGACCCAGTCATATTCGAGGCGCCGGCCGAATCCGCCGCCTAACAGATGGTTGTGCACCACCACTTGCTCGAGCGGGAGGCCGGTCACCCGGGCAGCGGTCCCCTGCGCTCGGGTCAGGGTCTGCGAGCCGGTCCACACCTCGCAGCGGTCCTTCTGCACGTGGACGGTGCAGTTCATCGGCTCGAGCGGGGCGTGGGCCAGGAAGGGGACCTGGTACACGGCGTCGATCTTCTTCGCCGCGCCGGCAATGGCCGCGGGGGCGTCGCCCTGCGTCCGCGCGACAGCACCCGCTTGCTGCGAGGCCGTATCGAGCCCCTGCACCACGTCGGCGGTGCTCACACCACCGTTCGGCCCGTCGTCCCACCGGACGGCGAGTGCGGCGAGCCCTTGCTTCGCCGCCCACATGTGGTCGGCCACCACGGCGACCACGTCGCCCAGATTGACGATCTGGCGTACGCCCGGGATGGCCATGGCCTTGGCTTCGTCCAATCCCGCGACCTTGCCGCCCACGACGGGGCTCGCGGCAACGGTGGCGATCTTCATCCCTGGCAACCGCACATCGATGCCGTACACGGCCTTGCCGTTCACCTTCTCGGCCGCGTCCAGGCGCTTGGCTGAGGTGCCGATCAGGGTGAAGTCCTTCGGATCTTTGAGCGCGATCTTGTCCGGCACGGGCAGAGTGGCGGCCTTTTCGGCCAGCGCGCCGTACGTGAGTGTCCGGCCGGTCGGCCCGTGGGTCACGACGCCCCGCTTGGCCCGGCACGAAGCCGGGTCAACGTCCCACGTTTGGGCGGCGGCGGCCACGAGCATGGTGCGCGCGGTCGCGCCGGCGCGGCGCAGCGGCTCGTAAAACGCCCGCACCGACGACGAGCCGCCCGTTTCCTGATCGCCGAAAAACGGATTGGCGTACAGCTTGTCGTTGGGCGGCGCGTGCTCGAGTTGGACCTGATCCAGTCCGACCTCGAGCTCTTCCGCCAAGAGCATCGGCATCGACGTGTACGAGCCTTGGCCCATTTCGACTTGATTCATGATCAGGGTGACCCGGCTGTCCGAGCCGATGCGAATGAACGCGTTCGGCACGAAAGCGGGCGGCGCTGCCGCAGCGGCTCCGGTAGCTGCGCGGGAGGGTTCCCCGGCCCGCCAGCCAATCAAGAGCCCGCCACCGGCGGTGGCGAGCACCGTCACAAAGTCCCGGCGCGACACGTGCGTCGTCATCGTCAGGCTCCCTTCGCGGCGTGCTGGATCGCGGCGCGGACCCGAGGGTAGGTCCCGCAGCGGCAGATATTACCCGACATCGCGCCGTCGATGTCGGCGTTGCTCGGATGCGCGTTCTTCGCGAGCAGCGCCGCCGCCGACATGATCTGGCCCGACTGGCAGTAGCCGCACTGTACGACCTCGAGGTCGAGCCACGCCTGCTGCACCTTCTTGCCGGCCGGCGTTTCTCCAATGGCCTCGATGGTGGTGATCTTTTTGCCCGCCGCCGCGGCGACCGGCGTGACGCACGTGCGAGTCGGCTGCCCGTCGAGGTGCACGGTGCAGGCCCCGCACAGCGCCATCCCGCAGCCGAACTTCGTGCCGGTCAGGCCGACGACATCACGCAGCACCCAGAGGATGGGCATGTCCGCGGGCACGTCGACGGTCACGTCGCGTCCGTTGATGTTCAGGGTTACCATGACTGACCCTCCACGAAACGACGATGGGTGATTGAGCCCTGCTTGCCAATCATACCTTCGTATTACTGCTCGAGGGCTGCAGGCCACGCGGCGCCGACGGCCACGTAGAGCGCGATGGCGTCGACGAGCTGATCGCGCTCGGCCTGCGTCAGCAACAGCTCGGCGCTGAACAGGCTACGCTGCGCATCGAGCACGTCCAAGTAGCTCGACACGCCGTTTTGATAGCGCTGGTTCGCAAGGTCGAGGGCGCGGCGCAGCGCGACCGCCTGGCGCTGCAGGGCCGTAGTCTCGTCCTGGGCGGTGCGCAGGGCGACGAGCGCGTTCTCCACGTCGCGCATCGCCGCCAGCACCGTCTGTTCGTAGCGGGCACGCGCCTGGTCCGCGCGCGCCCGCGCGACGGCGACCTCTTCGTTGCCCGGCCTGCCTTCTGTGAACAGTGGCAGCGAGACCCCGACGAACGCCTGCCAGATGTTCGTTCCCGACCCAAACCAGTGCGACAACTGAGCACTCTGAGTCCCATACTCGCCGGTCAGGGTGATCGACGGCAGCCAGCCCCCTTCTGCCACGCCGATGCGTGCCGTGGCGGCGCGGAGCGTCGCGGCCGCGCTCCGGACATCGGGACGACGCATGAGCAGGCCCGCTGGCACCCCGGCGGTGATCGGGATCCGCGCCACGAGCTGGGTGAGTGAGCGACCCCGCGCGATCCCCCCCGGGATGCGACCGACCAGCAGGCTCAATTCGTTCTCCTGCTGGGCGACGGCGCGCTCAAACTGGGCCACGCTGGCGGCTGGACTGGCCACCTCGGCTTCGAACTGGCGCACGTCGAGCTCCGAGATCAGGCCCTGGTCCAGCCGTCGCCGGGCGAGCGCGAGAGTCTGTCGCCGCGACTCGAGCGTACGGCGTGCGATGTCCAGGTCGAGGTCCGACGCGCGCAGATCCACGTACGCCGCCGCCGCTGTGCCGATGAGCGACAGCTCGACGGTGCGGCGATTCTCCTCCTCCGCCAGGAGGTCAGCGCGCGCGGCCTGGGTGGCGCGGCGGAGTCGGCCCCAGAAATCGAGCTCCCAGCGTCCGTTCGCGGTGGCCTGGTAGACGTTGAAGGTCTGGACCCCGAGCGGGCCGAAGACAAGCGCGTTCCTCCCGGCCTGGCCGTTGGCGGTGAGCTCGGGCAACAGGCCCCCGCGTGTCGCGCGGTAGCGAGCGCGAAATTCGTCGATCACCGCGATGGCCGTCTGTACGTCGCGGTTTTGCTTGAGCGCCGTGTCGACGAGCTGACGCAGCACCGGATCTTCGAACAAGTCGACCCACCGCAGGGCGGCGGAGTCCGATCGCCCGCCGATCCTCCCCCCCGTGGTGTCGTAGCTGAAGGGCACCCGCGCTGTGTCCGCGCCTCGCGGCAGCAGCGTATCGCGGCTCGTGCGCAACGAGTCGAAGAATTTTCGGAGCGAGTCCTCGGACGAGGCGGGGGCCCGCCAGCCCTCGGGCAGGCCGAGGGCGGGTCGGTGATAGCCCGGGCCCACGGCGCAGCCGGCGATCAGGGCGGCGGCACCTGCGGTGAGACCGAAGGATCGGGCGGGAGGCAGCTCAGTCTCCCGGCGCGGGGGCGGGGGCGGGGGCAGGGGCGGGAGCCGGCG
>Ga0207663_10000366_pt1 | contig 19708 bp, 20 predicted proteins | sample LARL53metaG_FD_184346 | JGI IMG/M metagenome (GOLD analysis project Ga0207663, IMG submission 184346) | Corn, switchgrass and miscanthus rhizosphere microbial communities from Kellogg Biological Station, Michigan, USA - LAR L5-3 metaG... | ecosystem: Host-associated > Plants > Roots >...
ATTTGGAGAACACATTACATCAAGATTAGTGAAAACACAGAACAGAGAATTATCATTCAGATGCATAGCATACAACATCCACAGATTGATTCATCTCATTATAATATTCGATGGTTTCTACTGAGCCGGTTCGATTGCTCTTTCAATTATGCTCTTTTCAAATGGAGAATGAAGTATATGCGTTAAACCTAAAGAATTACAAGCTTCAGGATAGCATGTTCCACCATCAGGATATATGACATGTTTTCCATAAAGTTTCACCAATGATTTTAAAAATGCTTCAGCATCTAAAATATTCCTGTGTGTTGAGATGTAAACGCCAAGAATCTTATAGTGGATTGGCTCCGTGGCAGCCCAAAGACATGCATCATCAGTAGCGCCTATCTGAATCAATGTTTCATCTATGACAAAGGCAGTTATCTGCTATTCTTCTTATTAGGAAAAATGTTTTTTGGATTGAATTCCTATATCTACAATACCATATAGCAATAATGCTCCGATCGACAAATTGTTCTATGCCTTCGATGTATTTCTAAGACTAATCCAAGGAAATACAAGTACAATGCATATAGGATAAGAAAAGATCTAGTCCTATTATGTTCAGACAAACATTACACTATAATATTAAACTGATTAAGCTTTAGCGATTAACTTGACAGGACCTTTTTTTATATCATTATATTATATACTCAATAAATAAAGATCTGATGTCACCATATATCCAAATTGGCAAGTTTACCAGATATATAGACAGAAGATTTAACGGAAGAAAGCATTTTCAAAAGATGTAATGGAACTGAATGCGGGCGCTGTGTGTTATCCTGCCTCCCATTTGGGTACCTATTACGTGGGCCTATTCATTTTATACGATAAAATGTATTACAACTGCTATAATAAAATTGCCAAAAATAATAACGGCATCTTCTAAGCTTGTAAAAGATCTCATAGTGCGACGTCTAGCGTCTTCTAGAAAAGGTGATAATGGTGTAGTTCTAGTCGTAGGTGGAAGCAGAATATACCATGGAGCGCCTTTACTTGCCTCTATGGCGGCTCTAAGATCAGGTACTGATCTTGTATATACTGCAGTTCCAAAATCAAACATTATATCTGTTAGATCTTTTTCTCCAAACATTATAGCATTACCATTACATGATGATAAATTGAGTGTAGGATCAGCTAACAGGATTGCGGCTATGATTCCAAAGAAACCGGATACTGCTGCTATAGGTATGGGAATGAGTATAGCGAAACCAGAAGCAATAGTTGCTAAGACAACTCAAAAGTGATGGAACAAAATTACTATTGGACGCTTCAGCTCTAATTCCTGAAGTTTTGCAAGAAATATCTGGAACTAGTACCATTATTACTCCCCATCCTGGAGAGTATAAACGTATTTTTGGAGAAGATGCTGGACTCACTGAAGAGGAACGAATTTCAAATATTGATAGATTTTCAAAAAAATATGGCATAACCATAGTTCTCAAAGGACCTACCAATTTAGTTTCTTCTTGTGCTGATGGCGATGGTCATGTTGCTGTAATTAAAAGAAGCACTTCTGCAATGACGGTTGGCGGAACTGGAGATGTATTATCAGGTTTGGCAGCAGGTTTGCTCACAAAGCTAAAGCCTTTTGATGCATCTATTCTCGGTCTTTATTACAATGGATTGGCTGCAAGTCTAGCGTATAAGCGAGTAGGTCTCCACATGGTGGCAACAGATTTGATAGAAGATTTACCAAATGCAATGAAAACATTCGATAAAATCAAAGAATAGATTCTACTGTGCATGACGTCATACATATATATCAATTTTTTAATTCCCTATAAATTAAAAGATAGGGCGGTGAGAAAGGAGTTTTCTATTTTATATCAGACTTATAATCGCGCTACTACCGTCGTTGCTCAGATCCTGATTGCGCTCATTAATATGTCTGTCTTGCGTCATAATCTATGCTAGAAAAATAATCATATGCATATTTTAATAGTTAGCATACAGTGCCGTGCAGTGGAATCCAAGATTAGAAATATCACTTTGTATCTACGATAACCCATGAGTAATAACAACATCGGCGTAGAATCTACACCAGTATCGAGTTGTATGACTGCTAATGTAAAAACAGCTATGGAAAATCAACCTATAAGAGAAGTATGCAAAATGATGTATCAAAATAAAAATGGAAGTATGCTTATCTTGAAAAAAAATACTATTGATAATAACAGTGATGACAAAAAACCAATAGGCATAGTTACAGAAAGAGACATTGTACGTCTAATGGGATCCTCTGATGTGTCTTTAGATAATATATCAGTAGGAGAGCTAATGAGTAGCCCTTTAATTACAATAAACCCCAATAACTCAATAAAAGATGCTATAGAAATTATGCAGCAAAAAGATATTCGCAGGCTTCCAGTAGTTGACAATAAAGGAAAAATGGTGGGAATTATCACGGACAAGGATGTATTTAGAGCAATGTTAAAGAACCAAAGCTTAGTAACTAGCTTTTTAGGAGACCAATTATTAGTGGACCAACAACTGATATACACAAAATTTAGCGACTACTGGTTTAACGACATTCTGCCTAGACCATAAAAAAGGTCAAATTATCAACTGCCTTCAATATCTAATGAAAGATGACATGTCATTTCTGCTAAACAATCGTATAAAGGCCTCTGCTAATGACAGATGAATCGTCCTTATAGGTAGTATTCTAATATCTTTTCAATGGCATCTTTATCCTCATTGGCTGCGTATTCCTGGTATCTCGTAAAGTCACGCGGAGTAATTATACCAATAGGTTTGTTTATATCGGTTTTATCATCAACAACAAGTAAGTGTCTTACATTTTTTTGTAACATCGTGTCAGCTGCTGTTGCTGGAGACGAATCAGAATTAATAGTAATAAGAGGAGAGGACATTATGTCCCTTGTTCTCACCATGCTAGAACGTACGTCATTTATGCAGACCTTTCTAGCTAAATCACGTTCAGTAACTAGACCTTGTGGTTTACCATTAGTATCAACTGCTATCAATGAACTCACATTCTTACCTTCCATTTTCTTCGCTGCTTCTTGAACAGAAGCCATTTCTTCGATGCCAGTTTTTTTCTCATTATATCACTGATGGTTAAAGTCATAAAATGCCCATACCACTTTTTAGTTAATTTACTTTACACTTTTAAATGCCGAATTAGTATATAGTTACTAATAGAAACGTGCGAAAAATTGCAAGATGGCTATTGAGGCAGGTCATGTAACCTATATTCACATGTTGAATGTATTTTTACCTCCAAAGAGAGGTAAATTCCATGGTTTTCTAAGGTATAAAGTATATCTCTTCTTCTTAACTTTTTGGTATCAATGGCCCGCTAAGTTGGCGTAATCCAAAATAACAAATCAAAGGACTTGTAGTTTGGTTTGGTAGCAGGGATAACCAGATAATCCGCTCTAGAAAGATCGTTGTATTCAATAAATCTTTTTATTAATTTCTTAAGTCAAGATTCTTCTGATAAGAGTCTGACCATTTGGAAATAAGTGGCGGAGAGAAAAAAATCAGGCAGTGACCTCAACTGTTTTTGCTTCGTAACTAGTATAAGACCCCTCATTTTTTCAATCGAAATATTACTAATGGATTGATCATTAGCAAGTTACTTGTAATCCTCTGCAATGCACTGCCTCCATATGATATAACTATCCATACAGCAGTTCATAAATTATATCATGTTTGCAAGGAAAGAAATAGATAGCAGTAGTAATAACAATGGTTATTTTTATTTGTCGAAGAAATGCTATATCAAGGGCTACCACCACCTTTTCAGCAACATTGATGTCCTTATTAATATCGCATTGTGCCAACTCCCACTCCGTTATGTCTGGAACTATCCTTTCGCGTATGTCCGCAAGGAACATTACCAACCTATCCCTGACCTGTCCAAACAATGCCATAAGGCGATTGCAGTCATCCTCGTCTTCTAGCTTGAACGGATTGTTACTACATTCAGTAAATACCATGACTGTACCATTGGCATAAAAGTGGTATGAGACTCGGGCTTTGCCTATGATCTCCTCATGTTGCTTGCCATTGTTCCCTTTACATGTGGAAAGATCAATACAGTCTCTATAGCACTCTGGAGTGATCTTTAGTTTAAAATGCATCTTGTGGATAAATAATGGTGCTGATGGCAGCAGGCACAAGACATAACCTTGCAAGGATTGGATTATGGTACTATCAGCATTGAACGAGTAGCTGCTTTTGTTACTGGAAAGGGTGGCTTTAGAGTAGGGTACCCCTGTGACCTCGACTTGGTCATTCTTTGAGCTCAACATGTCTATTATCTCTGACTTAACACAAGTTGGATAGTATCTCTGGGGCCTGCGGTTTTCTGGGGCAAAAAGGACTTTCTTTTTAAGACAACGCTTCAATGTATTCTGTGCCTGTTCCTTATGGCAAGCAAGTTTACTTATAAGTAAGTCGTGAAATGTCAGACCTTTGCCATTTTTTCGATAGTTTCTAATCGCTAAAGTTACTATGTTTTGAGACTTTGTATATCTTCGCTTGCTCCCCATTGCAGTGACAGATTGTCCCACTAAAGTGGGTGGTGCATTTTTACTAGAGCCTAGTGGTGCATTTTTGGTGGGAACGTACAATGATTGACTAGTCATTTGCTTGTTTGTTTGTATTTCAAATTCAGATCGCCCTGCTCGTCTTGTTCTTTTACCTCAATTTCGTGGTCTGATGTATCATTGAACGCTAAATTGCTAGCTACAAGAATGTCTTTGCAGGAATCGCAAAACCAAGCGCGTTTATTCAGAAATAGAATTTTTAGGCAGTGAACACCCAGGTTTTGACACTCTTTTCCAGCACATTCTTTATATTCTTCAAGGCAGTTCTTTTTGTTGGATTTCATAGAAGATCTTCATCACCTATTGAATTCCAATCTACGTTGGCTGGCTGGAGGGCTCCAAACTCTGACCAGCTGGCGTAACAACAATGTCTCCTTTACACTCTTGGATTGTTTCATCCATGTTTCGTAATCTTATTCTTTTTGTGTCCTTGTCTGTTCGTAGAGCGAATACAGTCGATGTATTAATATTGTATTCCCTTGTCACTTTCGCTGGAATAATCAACGCCAAAGATTTGGCATTTTTTGAACCAACCTGGTATGGTTGGATTGCATATAACTCTTTCATATTGAGCTAAAAGATGTTCAGCATGCTTATAATGTTCAGGTTCATAATTTCAATGTGAAATCTGAACTGGTTGTTCGCCTTATCCCCCAGTGTAGACAGATCTTATGCCTGCTTCTGTGTGGAAAGAAAAATACAAATGAGATATTTCGCCAACTATACCGAACCGGTTCACGTGGTTTTAAACACAAGAATAACATTTTACTTGCCATTAATTATTTGGAACAGGCTGAACTAGCCTGCAATACTCCAGACGATAGACACAGCCAGATAGAAAATATAGATCTAACACCATTGGGAAGAGAATTGGCTGAACTAATGGTTGATGTCAAGACATACAAGGAATCGCATTCTGATTTAACAAAGGCAATAAACAAAAATTTCAATATTTCCGCACTTAGACAAAATGCCAAAGCCTCCAGAAGCGTTCTACGAAGTAAAGGATTGCCGAATAAAGTGATAGAACAATATGATAAACTATATGACAAAGCGAATGAATTGAGATCTTTGACCTCTCCAATTTGGATATTTCATCTAATATTTATAAAACTTATTTCGTTATTACCAAAGATTAATTTCGACGTCAATGGGAATGTAAAAAAGTATCTCTTCTATGGAATAGTTAAGGAGAATACTTCAATGCTCATATCATATATGCTAGAAGACATCACCAATTATAATTCTACAGTAATCGCAAGTAAGAATAAAAACTATGGAGAAGTAGCACTGAATTCAGCCTTCGATACGCCTATTGAAAACTCATTTTATAATATGAATGCAATTATACAGAACGAAAAGTTATTCGATAACATACTTATTCAAAACGAAGCATACAAAATATTATTTTCTATTCTATCTCTATTGAAGCTAAATCCAAAGATTATCAATGACGAGATAAAAAGCTTGAAGGAGTCTGTAGAATTGCTTGAGAAGCATAAGAATGACTTATTAGTAAAGGCTTCAAGTCAAAATGCTAATCAGTTGATTGATAAGAAGATCATTGATCATTTTGAAGAGCAGTGTAATCATGATAGAAAACTACTGGCTTTGTACGAAAAATATTGAGTAAACTCATCCTATCTTTCCGACATCGATCTTTGTAAGAATCTGTTGAAATTTGTTTTCCATTTCTTCGCGCATAGATTTCATACCCTGTTCATATTTCTCCTTCAATAACTTGACTTCTGATTCTTTTTCTTGCTGTTTCTCTAAAGTTTCACTATATGCATCATATGTTAGAACCATCCTGCATTTAGCACAGAACTTGCCATCTGGTTTGTTAGGTTCATTGCAGTTAGGGCATTGCTTGGGTCTTAACATATCAAATGATTGCTTATTTTTTGTAACTATTCCGTATGCTTCCAAGATACTCTCATTAGATTCATTTCCATAATAATGTAAATATTTTAGATGCATATTTGATCTTGGCGACCAACCTGCATGTTGTTTAAGAATATGATCTTTTAGTATTGTAGATTTTTCTGTTAAAGCACTGTGCCTTCTAATATAGGGATTCCATGGCTTCTTTAACAATTCCATTATCTTTTGTTTATCTTCATAAGAAACATTTGGATCTTCTAATAATTTAGGGAATAAGACTGTTTTATAATGCCGATAAATATGATTAATTCCACGATACGTCATCTTCCTTCCAAGAGTAGCGTGATTCAAACTAGGAATTAACAAAGCGTTTTGATTACCGCGTTGTGGATGTGAATCTATCCAATCTTTCAGATATGGGATTGAGTCAATAAGTGGTATTCCCCTACTCCCAGTCTTGCCACTAATGATAACTTCGGCATATTGTTTGTTGTCATCAGTTATTTTGAATATAATATCTTTGATCTTTACTCCAAGTAATTCATGTGGTCTAGCAGAAGCATCTCTTGATATTGTATGATAACACTTGTCTCTTTTATTAGGACAATACCTTAGAAATAGCAAATCTTCCTCTCGTGTCCACATATCAGTTGGTTTGTAGATAGATTGTTCTTTTCTTTTAAGAGTAGGAATATTCTCAAAGACCTTCGGCTTTTGCCTTTTGCTTGGCTCCGCATTAGGGCTGTCAAGCCATTTGAAAAACTTGGCTAAACGTTGACGCTTTTCATTGTAGCTGCCTATCCATTTGTGTTGAGGATCGGACACTTCTGGTTTTCGTACAGTATCTAAATAACATATAATATGTTCTCTTTTCATCCTCTTGAATGATATGTTGTCTAAAAATTTAGAAAGCGATATTAAAGTCGACAAGATATTATCTCTATATGAGTCGGCAGGATTTACTTCTGTCTTTAGTGTAAATATATAATTAGCAATAGTTATGGAGTTCTCTTTTGAAACCTGCTCCATTAATTGTTTATATAGGTATTTTTGGAGTCCAGTCGTTATTATAGCTAATTTCTTGCTATTGATTTCTAATTCATTCTGACTTATTTGACCTTGATTATAGTATTCTAATTTCAGCTTCTTTCTTTCCTGTTGTTTAGCTAATATCATAGAATTTGAAGCTGTCGTTGATGATGCTTGCTTTGATCTTAGTCCTTCTTCATCTATCACTTACGTTTCTACATTGCAGTATCGTCCATGCAAGTATAAAATGTGTTGCATTGGCTAACATTGTTAACTTACAACGTTAACTCACATGGTTTAGCATGTTTTAACTTAATCTGTACTTTTATTCCTTACAGAAATGTAATTCCTGAGAGGTGAACAATAGAACAAATGAGAAACAGAAATTTGGTGATAGTTGCAATCCTGTCTATTATCGCATCGATAATAACTGGGATTTTAGTTTCAACATATGCGCAGCAAGTAAATGCCCGGAACCAGACTGGAAGTACAAGTAGTAGTACTAGTATTAAATTAATAAAGAACAATCCTTCAGCTGGAGCTGCTAACTCAAATTGGACCGGTTCAATACAGCTCTCTTCCACATTATCACAAACTATAGAATCCAAAGTACATACATCCTTAAGTAATGCTATTACAGTTGCAGAAAAAACAGTAGGCGCAAATTCACATCTACTTCTGGTAGACTCGCAGCTGAAAACGGGTTCTTAGTATATTCTGTTTGAGTCAGAAATCCTACAAATAATAGCTTGCATAGGATCATAGTAGATGCCGGTAATGGAAAAGTATTGGCAAATCAACAACCATCTCTGATGGGATATTATCATCATGGTTTTGGTCGCGATGGTGATGGTATAGGTAGAAATTTGGGATTTATGGATAGCCATAACCGTGGAATATTTATGCGTCAAGACTTAGATGATTATTAAAGAGCATTAGTAAATCAAGGCTTGATCTGAAGATGATCTCTCCAAAACCAAGGACCATCTGATTGCCCACAATAATTTTTTCTTGCACCGTTCATAGAATGTCAATCTATTAAATATTAAATATTAAATATTAATTATTAATTATTCTGGCCCTTTTAGTGACCTGCTGCTTCTTCATGTTTTTCACATATTGTAACAATCTTTTAAGGAGGCTGTATTTCCCTTACGCTAAAATTCTTAATATCCACGTCAGTTGCCTCGTCCCATCTAAATACTGCTAGGGGACCGCCCCATGTTATAATTTGATCAGGATTCCCTCCACAAACTTCACCTCCACCCCCCCATCCGCCGGAATCAATTAATTGGTATGCTTTACTCCACCTGTTGTCACTGTTTGGGTCTACCCAGATTTCTAATTTTACAACAGTTTTGCCGTCCTGTTGCATGTTATACATTATTGCTTTAAAGCCTATGAATTTACCAGTACTGATAGCTGGTGAAGGATGGTATTCAGTGGATACAATGTGTGCATGCCACTGTTCTTTTTCCCATCTAACATCCCCGGTGCTCCAAAGTATATGCGCATTATACGAGGTACCGTAACAAACGTCAGGGGCTATAGTGCCGAAGTGTCTTCCACCCCTTGACTCCCATGTCCATCCCCCTTTATCAGTGGCAAAACTTGATCCGGTCGTTGATAGTAATTTAGCATACCCAGTCACCTCTACATTCTTCCAGTCGTTGGGTGACTGCATATAACCTTTCGTCTCCAACTCCTTTTCATCTATGACCACCTTACTCTCATCATAACCTGATGAAGTAAGTGCACCGTATCTGACCTCATCTTGGCAGCAATTTCCACTAGATTGAACTGGTTGGATTATTTGTTGATGGTTGTTGAATGCTACTTTCCATGAGCCATCAGGATTCTGAGTCATATGTGGAGTCTTAGCTGTTCTTGGATCGTTATTTGGATCCTGCATATTCATGAACCATTCTTCTCCTCCTGGTTTTGAGGGGTAAATTTCCCTTATTCCAAATTTATCAAATCCAGCAATAACTACAGGCCTATGAATTAGAATATTGTTAACAGTATAATACAATACAACGGAAGCAACAATAATTACAATTGCGCCAATTAACGCCAATAACAGATTTTTGTTCAGATTTCATCTCACATATTGTATTGGCTATAATCCTATTGGTTCATAAAAAATGAGGATATGGTCCTATCCTATCCTGTCCTGTACAAGAAATGCTTTCAATTCTATTATCTTGAAACTGCTATATTGCATGGCGACAAAAATGATGTTACAAATAAATGTTCAGTTATTAACTTATTTATATATACATCCATAAATATTATTAACATAACTTTATATTATTAATAATGTTGTAGAGGCAGCTATGAACCCGATTACAAAAGGTCTGATGGAGCTATTGGTGGCAATGCTATTGGTTGGTGGTGCTATTCTAACAATACCTATGAAGGTAGTTGCTGCAAATTCCCCTTCTTCAAGCGCCACAAATGCAAACACTACAAATGCTTCAACTTCAATTTCCCAAACTGTCATAAAGAACAGTCCGATAATAAGCCAAGGTTCATCTAATCAAGCCAAAATCAAAGTTGTTGCATCGTTCTTTCCAATTTATGAATTTGTTAAGGCTGTTGGAGGGGATAGAATAGATGCATCGGTCCTTATTCCTATTGGGGCAGAGCCTCATGACTTTGATCCTACCATACAGCAAATACAGAATGTTCAAACGGCAGATATGTTAGTATATAATGGTGCAGGAATGGAGGCTAACTGGATAAACAAGACCAGTCCAAAGTTTTCAGTTGATAGCAGCAAGGGGATAAACTTACTCGCAGGTAATGACCCCGCTATTCACGCACCAGCTGATCCTCACATTTGGCTAGATCCAATACTGGCAATACATCAAGTTGAAAACATTCGTGATGGATTGGTAAAGGTGGACCCAAAGAATGCAGCCTACTATAATCAGAATGCTCAAAAGTTTATTGGACAACTCAAATCTTTAGATGCTTCTATAAAGTCACAACTTTCTAGCTCTAATTGTCCAAAAAGAGACTTTGTAACATTTCATCAAGCCTTTGCCTACCTTGCAAAAGAATACGGCTTAAACCAGCATAGCATTCATCAAGGCTTAACTCCAGAAGGAGAAATACTACCACAAAGATTAGTTGAAATTGTAAAGCTTGCCGATAATTTAGGAATAACTGTCATTTACTCTGAGGATTTAATTGATCCTCGTTCAGCTCAAACCATTGCTCAAGAAATTCCCAACGGTAGAGCGATGGTCCTAAGTCCAATCGAAGGGATAAAATCAGATGAGCAAAAAACAGGCGTTGGATACCTGGATAAGATGAATCAAGACGTAGCTGCTCTTAAGGTAGGTCTTCAGTGCAGGGCATAGTAGCAGGCAGAGGTAACCGTTTCCAGGTATGTGGCATATGGCTACAAACGTGCTGTTCTCACTTTTTCGCTTTCAGCGATGAATATGTTAACACCCCTGCGGCTATGACAAGGGATGATGCAAATAGAACCAAAATTGCCTCCGATTTGTTTCTCACCTGTCACTTTTATTTTTTTATTAAATCAAGTATTTTCATTGCATCGATCACCTACAGTACTATTACCAAGAACGGAAAGAAAGGGAGAGCAGTAAGAAGGAATATCATAATTACTAATACCGATATAAACAATGGAAAACTTTATGTTTATCACACGGCTGAATTTTGGTATGCAGACAGGCTTTTTTACATGCACTTTGCTTCTGGAATACCGGAAAGATAGTAGATTATAGTTAGATCTAAAGAATTCTTAAAACTGTATCCTTTATCTCTATAGCTATATCCTTTCCTTTATTATCTGTAGTTTGGCTAAAGTAATGGTCTACAAAGAAACCGTTGAAATGAGTCTTTATCTGCCTTGGTCAACAAATCTTAAGAGTTTTACAATTTTTGGATAAATCCCTGCTTCGCTAGAAGTCCTACCATTTTCGTAGTAGTTGGAAATGTGCAGTAGTAATGACAATCGAATACAATATTATTAAACAAGCGAAGATAACGAAAAACACCTCCACCAAATAAATCGTTGTAGCAGTATTGTTAGCAATGTGGATGTCATCAACAATGACAGTGCTATCGATCTAGCAGAACGAACTTCTGTCTATCAATATTGCAGCAGATATAGAGTAGACAAGGTTGAGACATCTTGGATTTATGAGAACAGGGGATGTTGTGAAATGATAATTGGATTATCGAAATAGTATTAGAATAATTTGGCGTTAATACGGATCGCTATTCAATTATAAGTGATAAGGTCTTGTTCAAAGAAACAGAAATGGGGCTCGAGAAGAAAGCACATAGCACTACTACTACTATCTGCTAGATTGGCCTGAATTTAGCACAATATTGAATGCCCCAAAATAGGATTGCTTGTCCTTGGTCAGATTGAGCATCAGATGCTCTCCGCTATTTCTGGGTATCATGCCATCTGTCGAGGCTCCTGTGTATATTCCATCTTGTTCGTTAGTCGTCTGGGGAGATCCATGGTTACTGTATGGAGGTTGCATACTCACTTGTTGGTTGATAGAATTATTAAGGTAAAGCTGCGCTGTCCACTCCAAAGTTTTCTCTGATCCATTAAAGGTGCGGACCTTGTCGTGTATGTGAATGGCTCTGCCCTGATACCAGCCTGGATAAATCGTGCTGAATCGAACAGTCCCATTATTGTCTGTCATTTGATAGCCTCGGAGGAACTTCTTTCCCATAGTCCCCTGGTCCTTAACGCCTGAATAGACGCCCTGAGAGTTGGCATGCCATATGTCCACTCGCGCTCCTCTGAGAGGAATACATGAGTCATTATCTACGCTGTAGATATGAACTACAAGACGTAATGGAATGCCTTGTTGCACCGAACCGTCTGAGGGATCCGACCTAATGTCAGAGCGGTTAGGCATCCCGTCGACAAAGTATGGGCCTTCGGTCTGTTGTGGTGTACCTTGGAGTTTCATCGATGAGGGTATCAGTGTGCATGTCTTGTTTGTTGATGCACTGATTTGAGATGCAGATAGCTCGACTGAAGGTGGTAGGAATGGTCGGGAAGAAGGAGGCGTTGCTGTCGAGGTTAACGATGATGATGTTGTTTGATCAGTATCTATTGTTGTTTGCGCAAAAGAGTTTGGCAGGTTAACAAAAGTTGAGTAGGTCAAAATCAGAGTAAGAGATAGTATTATCACAGCTCTTGTGGATATTGTTATGATAGGTGGAATTTTCAGCTTTCGTCTTAATATCATGGTTATCTTAGCAGCTCCTTTTGGCTAACTTTTAATTTCGCCATTGTCATATCTTTTGCCAAAATAACTGCAGTTATTATTATATAAGCAGCCTGTGCTAATTCGCATACCACATCTATTATGTCTACATGTCCACCTCTTCCAGTAACAGGTTTGTCAGGGAATCTTGTTATTATATATAGCATTATGAAAGCTAAATTTCCTCCAATTCCTACATAATACCATGGCCTTCCCCATCTTTTTTTGATAGGCAATATCCAGAATATTTGGGCAATACCTGATCCTAGAAAGAATTTCGCCATTGGCGAAAGTCTAATCAGCATAGGATGTGGGAGTGGTATATACAGATGTACTATTCCTGCTATTGCAGTTGCAACTGCAGCAGCAACAAAGTAATACTGGTAGTGCTGAAAAGGGGCCATTTTACTTGATATATTGTACATTCTCGTTTTATCCTTCCCTTTATTAGGTTTTGTCAATTTCTTCCTCTGCCATAGATAATATTTAGGTATAGGGCAAGGCCTGCTACATAAATCAGACAGGGATGTTCTTATGAATGTCCATTAGGTTAAGTTATCGTGATAGGAAAGACAGTGGTAAACAAAACAAATATGATCAGAATTTCACTTGCTATAGATTATAGAACTCCTTAAGGTACATGTAAAAATGTCATAATAATGATGGAATTTGTGAATACCAGTCTGATAATACTAATAATAATAATAATAACAACAAAACAAATTTTCAAGCACAATGACAAATATTAATAATAAACACTGACTACTATTTTATTCGGAGACAGCTAAGGTAGAAGATATTAGATTATTGTGGATAAAATCGATCTAAAAATACACAATAGAAAACCTTTCAACGATTTTATAATTCAGGTCAATTGTAGGTGATGACGGAGAAATGTCCGAATGAAGTCTATGATACTGATTGCCATAACACTATTCTTGGAACACTTCCTTAACTGACACCACCACCTAATAAAGGTCAACAAGTATCAAAAATAAAGATCTTATGATCACAGTTACTTCTTTAGACGATGCAACATCTGATTGCCGGGGTACCTATTAACGCAAATGATATGAAGTCATATCAATATACAGTATCGTTTTATAGTGTAAATGTTACGGGAGTATATCTATAACTATAACAACATAGCAATGTCAGCAATGACAAGATAGGGGGTGTATTAGTACCTCTGCGTACGATTGGCTTCTCAGGAAGATTAGCAGTATGATTTGGAGTCTAAAAACTAAGTTAAGAGCCGTACAATTAATGAAAACTCTTATTGCTGTCCTTTATTTTATGTTAAATTCAGTGGAAGAGAAATCATTAGATAAGACTGATCTAAAGATTATGAATTTACTTATAAAAGATTCTAGAATTTCTTATAGAAATTTAGCTTCAGATGTTGGAATAACTTCAAATGCTGTAAAGGAAAGAGTTAGCAAAATGATTTCTAGTGGTATAATACGAAACTTTGTAGTAATTATAAATCCCGTAATATTTGGATACGAAAAAGAATGCATTTTAATACTAAGGCATATTGATAATGCAACTAAACAACAAGATTTATTCAATAGGATAAATCTTTTAGGCGATATTTTTGCATATGCCAAACAGTTGGGGGGAGCTTCTATATTCGTAGTATCTGTTAGAGCTGAAGCAGAGGATAAGATGGGAATAATTGTTGATTTGCTAAAACCAGCCGCTATAGAGAGTATCTTTATAAAATATAGGCCAATAACCAGGGAGATACATAGTTCCGATTTAAATATAATGAAATGTTTATTATCAAATCCAAGAATGCAAGTTGAAGAAATTGCTAAAGAGGCTTGTATATCAACAAAGACTGTAGCAAGGCGATTGGAGAAAATGCGGCAGAAAAATATATTAGAATTTTCAGTATCACGTGACATGTCCTCTTTACAAATAACAGGTTACATTGAATTTGTAGTAATAATCAATGTTGAAATATCACATCATCAAAATATAGTTGAAAGAATATATCACGAAATGCAAGAAAATCTGGTGATTGTTCCAAACAGTTATCGACAGGAAGTTATTTTTGCAGCGTTCTTCTGTGCAAACATACCTACAGTCAATTTAATATTTAAAAAGTTAGAATCGTATGAAGGAGTGAATAGAGTCGAAGTATTTATAACAACAAACCTAGTGTATTGCCAAGCGTGGTTAAAGAGGGAGATTGACAAGGCACTGAATCGAAAGTATCTTCAACAACAGAAACAAAAGATCATTAATTAATATGAGCAGAATGTCTATCGAAATTAACTAAAGTTTAGTCGACTTCTGTCATCGACATCTATTCTCTTATTTCTTCACTTGCTTGATTCATAGGGAAATTTCACGTGTGAAAATTTGAAATTTATTGGAACCTGCTTTACATGTTGGGTGGGCGTCTTAACGTCTATTTCGGTATGATCCTTGGAATAACAAAATGCAGCGAATAAAATAGCAATTATTACAAAAGCTGCAGGTATAGTACTAACGATAATGGCTCTTTTTATTACAGTCATGATTATCTATGATTGTTTAGGAGCAGATAATTCAAAATTGAAAATTGAAAATTAAAAATAATCACGCATATCTCTGTGTTCATGCGATGCTCCTCTACCTGTTATACCGCCAGTATATTCACCAGTAACCTCTATAACATCTTGAGAATCAGATATTTCTTTTACTTTTTCTAACGTTAGTCGCTGATTGGTTACATAATGAGTGCCTTTGTCGTATATAGCTGGTACCATGCCTGTTTTTTCAATTATCTCATATCTCATTGTTTCTGAATCTGTTCCCGGCTTTGTAAATACTTCGACCATGTAAAATGGTTCGACTTTTGGATTTTGTTGCTCCAGTACAAGTAGGTCATGTATAAGGACTGGATCTACTTTTGGAAGATATGTTTCAAATAGAGTCCGCAACCCTTTATACACCGTTTTTATCTCCAGTAATTTGTCTGTGGTTTTTTTGTACTGTGTTTGTTCTTGTTCTTTATTTACTTGCTGTTGTAATGATATTAATGATGTTGATGAACTAGATGAGTAATTGTAATAGTTCTGTATGTATGTATGATCCCTATGTTCATGCGAAGCGCCCCACCCTCCAATGCCGCCAGTATATTCACCAGTAACCTCTATAACGTCTCTGTCATTAGATATTTCTATTAGCATTTCTAATGCTAGCCGGTGGTTAGCTGCATAGTGGGTGCCATTATCGTACACTGCAGGAATCATTCCAGTCTTTTCAAATATGAGATTTCTTTTTGCTTCTGAATCTGTTCCCGGCTTTGTAAATACTTCGACCATGTAAAATGGTTCAACTTTTGGATTTTGTTGCTCATGCATTAACAAATCGTCGATAAGAGTTGGATCTCCCTTTGGAATATATGTGCTGTATAAGGTCTGCAACCCTTTATACACCGCTTTTATTTCTTTTATTTTCGATGACATATAACAATATCTTTGTTACAGATTGATTTAGGTCTGGCGCAAGTAAGGCTGCGTTTTAAGATAGTTTTTCTTACCAGGTGTCTGGTTCTATGTGGTTGACTGCACAAAACAGACAGTGTGGAAGGTAATACACAGCTGCTCGTCAATATTATCAATATTGTATCCTACATTAACTAAGTATCAACTAAATTTTATTTAGTGCTGCCTCTTTTTAGATTATAACTTTACATAATGAACATCAATAGAACTTCTGGCCAATTTATACAGCCATGCTTGCATCATTAATAAATAATATAACTGATGCCATAAGTCAATGACGAATCTAAAATTGATGTGAATAATTCAGGTCAAAGATCTTCTCTTAGTCGATATCAATACAATTTTATCACATCTGCAGCCACGACAGAAATAACTGGTATAGTACATCTACTTATGTCATTATACATTGTACCTCCAATGATGCAATGATTTGCAACACGTCCAGGAAACGCAATATTCTTTCTAGGATCAGTATTTTGGGACATTCAATATTGTGATAAGCCAAGGTCAAGCTAGGAAGTAGTACTACTACTATGCTAACCTCTTTTTCCATTGGAGTTTTTTCTAATCTTTTTTTTCTTCTGCAAATGTTTTGAGCATTGTTACATCCCGTTTAAAGAATATGTCCAGCACCCAATCTGCCAATACTCTCACCTTCTTTTGTAACGTTGGAAGATTTACAAGGAGTAATTACGCCATATCCACCATGCCAAAAATCCCTGAACTTGTACTCCTAACAAGTTTCCTACACCTGTTCGCTTTCCTATGCTAGCCATCATTCCTTTTGTCTTATAATCAAATACTTTCCTTCCATCTGAATTTGAATTTCCCTCTATTGCTACAAAGATATTTTTTGCTACTACAGCACCTTCTCTTATGGCATGCTGTGCTGTTGGTGGATAGGGGTTTCCTGTTTTAGGATCCGTTATAAAAGCACAATCACCTAGAGCATAAACACCTTTGTATTTTGGTATTTCTAAATATTGATCTACGACTATTCTGCCACTTTTGATATCATGTTCGCAAGAATGAATCTTGGAAATTAATGGATTGGGTACTACACCACCAGACCAAACTATTGTTTTGGTTGGTATTATATTACCATCGCTTATCTTGACGCTATCTTCTGTGGCACCTATTACACGACTATCGAGCATGACTTCAAGCCCACTATTGCGTAGCTTTAGCAATGCAAATTCAGCTAATTCCTTACTCATTTCTGGTAAAAGTCTGTTACCTGATTGTATTATTACGACTCTGATATTTTTGCTATCTATATTATGGTAATAGTCCTTTGCAGAGTCACGAATAAAATCATTTATTTCACCAGCAGTTTCGACTCCCGCAAACCCTCCTCCTACTATGACAAATGTTAAAAGTTTTGTTTGCAATTCTTTATATCTATTATTATGTTTGATGCTTGTCCCTAATTGATCCGCCTGCTCAAGTAGATATATTATATGATTTCTCAGAGTTATGGCATCATTCAAACTCTTCATGGTGAAGGCATATTTTTGTACATCAGACATTCCAAAGAATTTTGTTTCGCTTCCTAGCGCTAGAACAAGATAGTCATAATGCAAAGATTTGGTATTTCCTTGCAAAGTGTCCGCGGGATCATCAATCTCCTCTAATAACGGTGATGCTGAGGAAGATCTAATTACAACTTGCCTTTTGTCCAGGTTTATATCTTCTACTGTGGCAGCATAGAACCTTGATCTATTACAAAAGGCTCTTACGGGCGTTACAATATGTCTTGTTTCTATCATTCCAGAAGCTACCTCATGAAGCATGGGTGTGAAAAGCAGGTAGTTATCTTTGCTAATCATTGCAATATCAATACTAATATCAGTTTGAAAATAATCCTGCAGCTTTCTGAGCGCAGATACTCCTCCAAATCCGCCTCCTAATATTAGTATTGTTTTTCTATCTTGTATTGGATTGCCTCGGCCATGAATAATGTTCAAATGGTTCTGAAGGATATCAATCCGTGAAAATGAAATATCGCAAGCAGGACATCTGTACCTTGAGCCGAACTTTATTGACAAAAAAGAAGAAAACAGGCCTAATGTTATTCCAAATAGTAGGTTAATCAAAATAGAATAGATTGTAGAATTCAATTGAATGTTTGAGAATGTTGTTGTCATCGTCATCGTCATCTTGTTGTTAGGTCTTTGTACCTGAATTCCTTCTTCTGTTCCTCCTGCTCCTCCTCCTCTGCTTTGACCCGCTAAACCTTCTTTGTAGCCAACTGTATTACCGGTACCATTGTTTGATGATAAAGTATGTCCAAATTCTGGATTTAGAACAAAGTGCGCAACTGGAATGGCAAAAATCAAATAAACAAGAGTGCCAACTAATAATCCATAACGCAAACCATTTGTTGGTTTACTTATATTCAAGATGTTCGTCTTGTACAAAAATACGCCAGATATTATTCCAATTGAGGTTCCAGTCACTATATGAATTAATATTCCTGCAATGATAACCGATGAGATGGGCGAATGCACACCTGCTATGTGTCCAAATACTATCCAAGTGAGCGCATATCCTGAACCACGCCCTGTAAAAGGAAATGTAAAAGGAATTGCCATAACTATAGCTCCGATTATGCCTCCCACAACGATAAAGAATACTTCTCTCCTAAATGAAAAATCTATTCTTGCTTGTGTAGATCTTATTTTACGACTCATGATTAGTATATATTTTTATTACATGAATCTTATAATATAATAATGTCATTAACAATGCATCTATTTTATGCATTTGTATAAATTCACTTCTATCGAGTCAAAAATTTAAATCGCATGCATGTTGGCACAGACGGTTGCTCCCGATAAAAATTTCAACTAGCTTTTGCCTGGATGTGAACAAAAAACTTTTGTCCGTCAAATTTTTTTATATTCAATAAGAAATAAAGGGCTTTAACAAACAAGTTTCTGAATATTAATTTCGTAACACAAATACTTGTATTTAAATTTCTCTGTCTGCGATATAACTTATCAATGCACAACATATAACATTTCTATATTCACGAAGGGTTTTCTTCTTTAATACAGGATCCTATTAATTGGATGTCTATGAATCTTTATGGCTTTAATAAGACTAAACGACATTAGTTACAAATATCTTTTGAATTTATTATTCCATATGCCAATGGATTGGACAATAGCAAATAATTTAATGTTATTGAAGATCGCAAGAAGCATTAACACACTTCAGATTTTTATCTGCAATCTACGTAACCTACTTGTGGCATTTGCGGCTGCTGCACAGCAGCAGCATCTGAGCCTACCATCTTCAAGTGATTGGCCTCAAATACGGCACTAACATCACACTGGGATATGCCGCCTGTTTGAAAATTAGCTATGGGAAACATAAGGTCGACAACGAAGTTAGCATGTCC
>Ga0207663_10000367_pt1 | contig 19680 bp, 20 predicted proteins | sample LARL53metaG_FD_184346 | JGI IMG/M metagenome (GOLD analysis project Ga0207663, IMG submission 184346) | Corn, switchgrass and miscanthus rhizosphere microbial communities from Kellogg Biological Station, Michigan, USA - LAR L5-3 metaG... | ecosystem: Host-associated > Plants > Roots >...
CAAGTAAGGCACCTCGATCACCTCATTAGAGTTTACATTAAGGCAATGGGCAAAGATACTATTTGTAGAATAGAAGAAAATAAGCGTCCTAACATAACAGCCATAGAATTCATAAATGATGTCTTTAATCCCCTAGAAAAACTTGAGGTATACTTAAAAGGATATGATGAAAAGATTGACGAGATTCAACATAAGGTCAGAGAATTGAGTCGTAAGTTTGATTCTCTTCAAATAAGTTTAAGTGCGGATATTCTCTTTCAGAATATCCGCTCTAGGAGCGGATCATTATGATAAATTACTATATCATAAAATTGCAACTTCGCCTACAATTTGTTATAATGTATGGGACAGGACATCTTCAGCCCTACTGTGTATAGCGTGGTAATAGTATTATTTATTTTATTTAAACCTAATTTTTAAAAAAATGATATGACACCATCATCAATCGCAACAATACACGATGGAAGCTTTGCAGGAACTATAATTATCAACAATGAATATGAGAGTCTGATTCCAAGTCTGTCAATAGAGGAATTTGAGTCTCTCAAGCAATCGATCAAGGAAGATGATGATGGCTTAACCTATGCCATAATAGTAAATCAACATGGTGTAATTCTTGATGGGTATCAGAGGTATAAGGCATGTCAAGAGCTAGGAAAAGATCCAAAGCTCCAGGTTAAACATTTTGATGATTCATTCCTAGAACAAAAATTCAGAATAGAAGTGAATATGAATCGTAGACATTTGACCCTATTTCAGAGAATCGAGCTTCAATACAAGCTGGAGTCAATTGATGCAGAGCTTGCAAAGAAAAGATTTGACATGCACTTACCGAAAAAAGGGCAAAAAGGTTTCCAACCAGTATTAGTACAAAAAGATAAGGATATTGGAATTAATAGTGATATTGACACTGAAAAAGGACGAGTAATAGATCTAGCTGCAAAAAAGGCACATGTTTCGCCAATGACTTATTTCAAGGGCAGAGAGATAATCAAAAACACACCAGAAGACATAAAAGAACAACTACGAAAAGGAAAAGTGAAGATAGATAAAGTTTACAGACAATTACAAAATCAGCGAAAGAAGCAAGAATTAATAAACACCAAACCTGTCTTAGAATTTCCTAATGATAATTACAAGTTAATACTAGGAGATTTTATTGAAAAGTCAAAAGAATTCATCTCTGATAGTTCAATCGATCTACTGTTTACTGATCCTCCTTACGGATCTCAATATTTGTCATTATATGATAATTTAGCTACACTGGCGACACGAGTCTTAAAAGAGCGTGGAAGTCTGGTAACCTATGTTGGGAACTATGCACTTCCTCAAGTAATGAATATGTTGAGCTCTGCAGGGCTAAAATATTGGTGGACTATAGCGGTAAACCTTGAAGGCTATTTCGCACGTTATTTTCCTAGAAAGGTATCGATCAAATGGAAGCCCTTGCTATGGTTCGTAAAAGGTGACTCAACTAACACTTTGGATTATATGTCAGATGCTATCAATTCCAACAGACCAGAAAAAATAATGCATGAATGGGAACAACCGACAATGGATGCCGAACACGTCATATCTAGATTGACTGTGGAAAACCAGACTGTTCTGGATCCCATGATGGGTTCCGGAACTACTGGAGCTGCTGCACTTAAGCTCGAAAGAAAATTCATAGGCATAGAAATAGATGCTGACAAGTTTGAAATAGCAAAAGCAAGACTATCAAAGATAAATAAATAATCTGAAAATCTAGAGTAGTTAGAGATTCTTTCTTAATATCAAGAATTAATAATTGTAAATACAGATAAGGTTTACCGGTATGTCAATACCATAACAAATTCTACCACTAGTTCTGCTATAAATATTATCTTGCATTCCGGATGCACCTTTGTTACTGATCATATTTTATTCATTCCATTATGGTCTTGAATATAGAAGTAGAAGGAATTCAAGCTAGATCCCTGTTCTTTTGCCTAAGGAAGATGATTTATGATAATGCGGTTGTAGTTGGTGCCATCAACTGTTGGTCTTGGATTAGGGGCAGCTCCAGACACTATGATAGGAAACAACAAAGAAATATAGTCTTTGAATGTTTCTGTATAATAAACGATATTATAGAACAATTTTATCTGCACTATCCGCTCATTATGGCGGATCAACTTTAAATAAAGGTACTTTCAGCATTCTGTAATAGTACTTATTTTCTGATGGAGCTCATTGAGTTCATTTGCTAAAGTAGGTTTGCTTTGGCAACGTTATATGTCTGCTAATTACAATCTACTCCTGTCACTCTTTTCCCTACTTTGAGTGCAGCTGCTAAATAGGCTCACTACTTGTAGGAATCTTAATTTTTGCTCTAGTGTAGATGAATTTTAGGGTATTCTGACTTGTACCCTGGCTGCATCTCATGACAAACTTAAATAAATATCAAAATAAAATAAATACGTATCCGATTTTAAAGCTACAGTTAAAAACCTTTTCCGACTGATCATCAAGTCGAACCAGAGACTTCTACAAAATTGAAACTATTTTAATTTTTATTTAATATTATTTTAAGTACTTCTGAAAAGAACAAATGAAGGTGAATATTAGACGCCAGTGGAATGATTATCGAATTGCAGAGGTAGATATATCAGATTTATCGAATCTACATTGGGATGATATTTCTGGAGGTGTGCGAGCCCGTGCTCCAAGACCGTTTATTCATGGATATATTCCATGTGACTCTTATAATGGAGATATAGCGCATTCATGTTTACATGGCAAAGGTCCACACTTAATAAAGGTCTGTGTCACAAAGACTGATAATGATAAAGAGACGTTTGCCGCAGTTAAACAACTAGCCGAGACCATCGAGTAGTTGTTGATCTAATATATTTTGGCTAAGACAAATAGGAACATGGATTCGGCATTTGTTTTTAAGAGTACTCTCTAACATAACACTATTCAGTCGTATCTAACATCAGTCGATCCAAAATTAAATTAAATGAAAAGAAAAGAAACGAAACTAAATCAAGTAGAAAAATAAGTTACTAGGCAGCCTAAGGCTGAACCGGCCATAGTGGGACTAATAATTAAATTAATTAATTATTGACTCGCCACCTATGTGGCAGACGATGATCTTTGCGAACAGTCCCAATATACCTGATCTGCGTCACTACTAGCACCTGGGCCAGTGATACTACAGAATGCATCTACACATCCGTTGACAAATTCCTGTGAATGAAATTGAAAAACCTTTTCTTGGCTGGGAATATGCCAATCCCAACTGTCAGAACAAGTCCTTTCTAGCATCACTCACCCCTATGACTGAATGTAGATCCATGTAAGAACAATTTTCATAGAAAAAGAGCTGCAGCTGTTGATAGAGACAAACTTGCAATAACTACACGATCTTGAGCTTGTAGGATCGGGAATTGGGTCCAATGGGAAAGAAATAGATACTTGATTTGGCAAAGTCACTCTTGTATTTATTAACATTATATATTCATGAATAAAGTTTAAGGGTATGGTGACTTTACCCCGAGTATCTATCCCAATTTGGTTCGAATAAGTCAAAAAGAACGGCTTCGGCTACTCTTCTCGTTCTAACACCTTTTAATTTTGACTTTTGTAGATTGCATATTTATCATTCTTCTCGAATTTTATGTCTAATCTCATGGTTATGATTTGTCAGATTTCATAAATTTTCAAAATCATATTTAATGTTTCATTTTGAATTCAAACTGGAATTGCATAATTGAAAAGATAACAGAGATAGCAATCCTAATAAATTGATAACATGTGATAACAAGAACACTATAAGGATAGTCTGACTAATGGAATGTGGGTACAGGTAAATGATGACAGCATTAACAAGACAAGCTAAGGAAATGCTCGTTTTAGATCTATACTATAATCAGGACAAGACTTACAGACAAATAGCCAAAGAGGCAAAAATATGTCCAAGAGATATTAAAACCATAGTAGACAAGAAGGTTAAAGAGACTGAACTAGGTCAATCAATATCCGTATCATCCCAAGCCTTCAGTCTTTTCATACAAGGTAAAACGCCATTGCAAGTGGCTATTACACTAAATCTAAACGAATCAGAAGTGCATGAATTGTACAAGCAATATTTGAACTTGCAACAATTACATGATCTTTGCCAAATTTATGAAAAGGTTAAAGATGGTATCGGATTGTTTGTAGAACTCTATAGACTAATCCAAGCTTCCGGCATAGATCTAAACCATGTAAAAAGACTACTGGAAGTTGCCAATGGCGAATTGCCAAAAGTTGAAGAAACATATAAAAATTTGCATAAAGACGTAATGAATCTTAATCTGAAGAAACGAGATGCAGAGTCAGCTATCCTGAAACTTAATGGCGACATCATTTATCTTCGCAACACCGCCGATCATCAAAGGCTAGAATGCGAAAAGCAAGAATCAGAAAAAAGGACTCTGTATCTAAAAAAGATAAGACTAGAGTCAGCCCTAAAACAACTTCAGGATAGTCAAGAATGTACCAAGATCGAAATGATAGTGAAACAACAGGTAAACAAGGTCTTTGGAGATGATAAACAACTACTAAAATTTGCTTTCGAAGCCATAATTGAGTCCTTACTAAAGAATCCTTACCGATTACAATCATTCATGGAATATTCAATGTCGCTTGCATCTACATCGAATTTACTATATAATGCTAATCACAACCGAAATCATGAAGAGCAACCAAGTTTCTATAATCAATGCTATCTATCTCCCAACTATGATGGTTCTGACTGTATTCAAGTAGAATACCTTAGGAATATAATACTAAATGAGTCTGAGATATTCTATAATCAAAAGATTGAAGAACTTAAAATCAGACTATTTGCGGAGCTTCTGTAAATGAGAGCAACAAAGGAATAGATGAAAAGCAAAGCATAAAAGAATTACCACTATTAGGATTTGCAGAGTCTTAATAATTAAAGTTGCTTACAGTATCATTTAATAATACGACGTTTGAATAATGAAGGAATATGCTATTAAAAATGAAGATTTCCTAAATCCTCCTTAATCTAATAGAACTCGCATTTGGCAACTCATTTAGTGACTATTCGATATTTACTCAGTTCAGAAACAAGATACTGAAGCGCCCCCGATATTGTCGTCAACTTTTGATATTCTTATAGAAAGTGGAAGACAATTGCCGACAACACGATAAAAGAAGATATCGAATAATCGAGACTACATGTATTGCACAGTCTAACCAATATGAAATTAAAGCTAAAATCAAAAAAATAAGATAGGCAGCGCATACAAATAATAGCCATGATGTTAATCTATTCACTCTACATCTTTATGTTGACTTAAGTTCTGTCGTACCTCAAGTAAATACGTACATCTAATAGTCGCGAAGTTATCCGAGTAAACTACATAATTCAATTCGAAGATATTGATTCCTTCTAATTGTTTGAAATGGCTCGAGAGATCAACTAAAAAAGGATTAATACCTATGTGTACAACATGTGGATTACTTTCATAAAAGAATACGGCATCAAATTTTCTATTTGTTTTTGGAGCTATCAGCACGCTTTGCGTCTTCACGCCTTTCCACTTTAATTCCACAGGCTCGGAAATAACCTCTGTCTTAGATTCCCGTTTTCTATCAGAGCAGATCTTGTAGCTTTCCAAGTATGCTACATAGTTTCGTGCCGATGTATCTTTATGGAGATTTCTTATATTTGCATGAAAGAACCTAACAGAAATTGATTACTTCCGTAATCGCTTATGTGTTCTGCGGCTATTTGCATCTTAACAGTATCTTCAAATATTATCTCATTTCTCCAATTGCTTTTCCATTCGGTCTTAACCCTTTTTAATAGATCATTCGCAAGGTTGTTTCTATTATCAAATGTTATTACGTTGGCCTGAATTTAACTTAATATTCTATCATGAGGCTTGACTCCGCTTTCTTGGAAGGCAATTATTGGTTTACCTAAGTATGTAGCAATAGCTAATTCCTGGTTAGAAAATAACGAACCCTTACAGCATACTGAATCATCAGATGACAATGGGATTATCTGCTCCCTTTTGAAATCTATAAAAAGATAGTACTTAGCATCTTTATAGAATTTAAGATATTTTTGATTACACTTTCTGTGCCCTGTTTATGGATAGCTACATAAGACTCAAGTCCTAAACTTACAAGTTCTTGTTTTTGCTACCAACTACAGTCTTTTCTTCATCGTCTTTCTGACCACAGCCTATGCTGCCACATCGTAAATACATGATTGCTCTTTCTGTGAAGAAACAATGGTATCCTTGAGCTCCTTAGAACACGGTACATAGTATTTTGTCAATCTAACATATCTTGATCCTTTCAACAACCATATTGGATCATATGTCTAGAAAGCTCTAATGGTGTACAATACATGGTTTCTAGAGCCAGACAATATCTATCGAATCAAATAATTCTACGAATTGTTCTCTCGATGTTAAAAGCAGGCTGATTTAATTACATATCTTCATAAAACCCTTCACCATATTCTGATTTTTTAGATTTTTCTTCATCTATAATCCTTTGGACAATTACAGCTTCTTCTGAACGCCTTTGGCTCTGATATTTACCGAGTAACATAGACAATGCCTTCAGCTTGGTTAATCCGTTATCCTTCATTAATTTTTCAACTGCTATTTGAATATCCTTTTCGTTATCCATTCCAATTTCCTCTAAAATAAACTCTTTTTAATAAAAAGATTGGCATGATTACGATCTTCCTGGACTATTCTAACTCAATTCCTTTTTTCCTACGATATGTCTGTTTCATCATACTGTTTAGTGCCTCTAGCTAGCGTGAAGGTATAAAGCCTTCTACTCCGTCCATTACCATAGAATGGTCTTCTACCTTACAACAGCTACAACCTGTTCTCAAGCATTGGTTTGCAACACCATGATTACAAATTTTACAAGTGCATATATAATCAGTTGACATTAATTATTATCTGTGAAATACATAAATAATGTTTTCTCCCTGAGTAAAATGCTGACTGATTGAAGTTGAAGTCTAATAATAAAGGAAGCAAAGATTCTCCTTTGATTAACCATTCTGAAAAGATACACTGATGGAGATACAATTGCAATTAGAGCAACAAAAGACGCATCCTGGTTATGAAATATTTATCATATTGGGGGCAATGTGGTCAGTATTGCTAGACCAAGTTCAACAATTACTTGGCTCTTTTGTCACAGCGTATTCATCCAACTTTTGCTACTATGCCTTGTAACTGTATGGTGATATACTAATCAGCATAACTGACGTTAGGAACAATAACGATAACAGAATATAGAACGCCTGTCAAAGACGAATCAGATCTGATTTTGCGGTTTATCAAAATAGGGTTTTGCCAAACCTCTTTCGATATATCAGGATTTAGTTAGGCCTGCTGATGCTTACAACAAGCATATCTGAACTCCATATCTTGGTCTTATAGCCAAAATTAAATCAATACTCTATATATTACCATATAATTCATAATCTAAATTGAGATTTATGTCGGAAGTGTACACTAAAACTTGCTGCAGAGAGTCAAACTTCAAATAATTTGATACCTACAAACAGAACTGAGCTATGCATCCTAAAAGTCTTAATACCCATATCATGCATCTTTCCAAATAAAATAACAACTTACGTGACTAACTAACGATTTCTATCTAACAATCATGACAGAACAATGAGCATGTTGGACTACACCATTTGCAACACTTCCAGTCAAGAACCTTTTCAGTCCTGTTCTTCCCCTTGTTCCAATAACTATTAGATCCATGTCTTTACTAGTTGCATAATCAATAATAGATTCAATGATAGATTTTACATCCGTGAAAATCTCGGTATTTAGCTCTGCAACGTTTTCATTCCTTGCCATATCTTTTACTTCCTTGAACCATGATTGTGCTTTTTCTTCGAGATCTTTGAAGTATTGGTCTATTACATGCGGAGGGGCTCTTTGATATCCATATGGTAATCCTCCAATAACATGGATACAAAATAGCTGAGCGTTCTCATCCTTTGCGAGCTTTACCGCATATCTAGCGGCATTTAGGGAACATTTCGAACCATCTATTGGAACGAGTATCCTTCTTATTTGAATACTGCAATTACTATCGAAATCTGCCATTATTGCATTTTTTGTCATATGGATTTAGTATTTCTAGATATCATCATAAATCTATTGGTGCTGTCTAAAGAGGTGAATGTTTGGTGTGTAGTATTATATTATGTATGTATGTATTAATTGCAACATAATATTCTAACCTTTTATGATTCATATTCGATTGGTTCATAGCAGATATACAATATGTAGGTGCGCACTGCCGCGCATTACAATCCAAAAATGTAATATACTGTTTATAGTAGTACCCAATTAATGAGCCTAGAATCGATTCCAGTATCCAGTATTATGACCAAAAAGGTAATTGTTCAAACCGATGATCAAACCATCCAGGCAATCTCTAGAACTATGTATGAAAATAATATCGGTAATGTATTAATAATAAGAAATTATGAAGCACGAGATAGTATTAAGCAAGATAAAATTGCAGGCATTATTACTGAAAGAGACGTTGTTCGAATAGTAGGCTCATTTGATCAAACTTTGTATCATATCCCTGTACGTGACATAATGAGCAAACCCATAATCAGCATAACACCAACTTATTCTCTTAAAGACGCAATAGAGACGATGCAACTGAAAAATATAAGAAGGCTCCCAGTAATTGATCAAGAAGGAAAGTTAGTTGGTATAATTACTTCCAGAGATATATTCAAGATAATTATCAAGAATCAAGATACCATATCTACTTTTATTAACAGCGATTTGGTGCCACATCCAGGCGAATTATATGAGAGATTTATGCAATATTGGTCTGAAGATATTTTACACAAGAGACGATAAAACGTCATCTTTTTTATACATAACCCATTCGGTGAACTGAGTTACTGAGTCATTCTTGAGTCAATAATAATATTAAAACGTGATGTCCTTTTAGTAATACAAATGCAGTGAGTGTCTCACAATGTTTTCACTTATTATTACCACTTTTGCTTATCAATAAATCTTGGTCTGGATAGTAGACCTATCTTCTTTCCTTTCCCAAAGGTGATCTATCTGAATTTTTATCAATGATTCTTAATGAAAACGTAATTTCCACAAGTACTAATTGTTCTGGAAATAAGTTACCAAGGAACTACTATCTACCTGTAACAATACATCATTCTATAATGCTATTCTTTATCCTATTCTGCATTCATCATTTACATAGCATATTTGATGTAAATAACGTAGTGCTCACATAAATGCCATCATATCATATCTTGACACTGGAGGATAGTGTTGATGAATGATAGAATAATGCCTAATATTCTGGTCTTTACATTTCTCTTATGCAGAATTTCAAAGCTTTGATATGTATATTTGGTACTGTCTAGATAAGTAATCAATGAATATACAAAGTTTGAAAATAGAGTTACCAGATGACGTACAAATAATCCTAGCTCAGAGTCATTTTATAAAAACTGTGGAGGACGTTTCAGAGTGTTTAGTCAACTGTGTTCCAAACATCAGGTTTGGCATTGGTTTTTGCGAGGCCAGCGGGCCATGTTTAGTAAGGCACGCAGGAAATAATGCTGAGCTAGATAGGCTTGCATCAGAATATGCCTACAAACTTTCCGCTGGTCACTGTATTGTAATTCTGATAAGAGATGCGTATCCTATCAACGTGCTACCCAGATTGAAAGATGTTTCTGAAATGGTCAATATATATTGTGCTACTGCAAATCCAATCGAAGTCATCTTTATTGAAACTGAGCAAGGAAGATCCATACTCGGTGTAGTTGATGGATTTAAATCAAAAGGTATAGAGACTGAAAAGGATGTAGAAGAGAGAAAACATTTACTGAGAAAGCTCGGCTACAAGATTTAACATGTCTTGTTGTTTTTTTGGCTAGATCGACTAATCTTTTTTCTATATTTTGATAGTTTTGCCTAATGTTAATAGATGTCATAGATATTAACAAACGTTACCAGCCAAGTGAAAGATCGAAATTGATTAAGAACACCACAAGAAGAGTGTAAAACATCGACAGGGTCAATCGCCAAAGATCTAGCCCTTTTTTGTTTAATTAGTTCTATAGTATTTGGTCAGATTTCATATCCTGTCATATAATTTAAACTATTTTACATTATAATATGTACAACTACAATGTCTAAAGGCAGGATTTAGTTTTTAAAATGATTCTCAATAAAAACTTATAATCCTGAGCCCAGCGACTATGTAATTATGAGATATTTCATGCAATACAATGCATACTATTATAATATCATACATGCTACATTTGTTCGTATTAATTAGTATGAATAATAAACTGAGACTGGCAATCAATGGCTTTGGAAGAATTGGAAGATGTTTTTTGAGGGCCTCTTTAAAAGACCCTGAATTTATGGATTCTATTAGTATTGTAGCTATAAATGATTTGGCTGATGCAAAGACATTGGCTCATCTTCTAAAATATGACTCTGTATTTGGAAGATTTGATGGCAGTATTGTAACCAAAGTGCAAAATGATAATGATAATGGGAACAAAAATGTGTCAATAATAGTAAATGAGACTATCGAAATTAAAATTCTATCTGAGAGAGATCCAGCTTTGCTACCATGGAAAGATATGGGAATAGATATTGTATTGGAGTCTTCAGGCAAGTTTAATGACGCAAAAGAAGCAAGAAAACATCTAACTGCTGGCGCCAAGAAAGTAATAATCTCTGCTCCTGCTAAAGATCCTGATGCTACCATTGTAATGGGAGTCAATGATGATAAGTATGATAGTAAAAATCATCAAATAGTATCAATGGCTTCCTGTACTACAAATTGCTTGGCACCAGTCGTCAAGGTACTAAATGATAAATTTGGAATTCAGAAGGGGTACATAACTACCACTCATGCAATAACTAATGACCAAAACTTATTAGATCTTCCGCACAAAGATTTGAGAAGAGCTAGGGCTGCCACTATGTCTATAATTCCGACTACCACTGGAGCAGCAAAGGCAATAGGTGTAGTGATACCAGAACTGAAAGGCAAGATTGATGGGACTGCATTACGTGTTCCTGTACCTAGTGGATCTATAACTGATATAGTACTGAATTTAAGAAAAGAAGTAACACGAGATGAGATAAATAAGGCTTTGCGAGAAGCATCTGAAAAGGATCTAAAGGGTATTCTATCTTATACAGATGAACCCATAGTTTCAAGCGACATTATTGGCGATCCTCATTCCTCGATTGTAGACGGACTTAGTACCATGACATTAGGGAATAAGAATGATACAATAAAGGTATTATCATGGTATGATAATGAATGGGGGTTTTCTTGCAGACTAGTTGATTTAATTAAACTTATCGCGAAGAAAATGACTAGACAAAATAGCTAGCACTTAAGATGCAAACTAGTGGTCCTACATTCTAGATCACTTCACAGTTGATCAAGTGCTTATCTTTTTAAAAATTCAACAAGTCTAAATTATTGAGTAGTAAAGATACTAAGCTAAGGTTTACATAAAAGCAATCTCAAAGTATCACTACTTGGCTGAATATTATTAAACGAAACATTTCTTTGAAACTCCATTCTTCCATATTTAATTGCCTCTCTGATTATTGTAAATTCAACTTGTTCTGCCATCTTGCTTAGCTTTGAGACATCTTCTTTGTAGTCATCAAAAGATGTATGTTCCTTTTGACCCAAAAAATGCTCTTTTATATTATCGGCAAGTATTCTAGGCAAACGTGGTGTCCTGGTAGTGGTAGGATTATTTGGCCCTGAGATAAGGATGCCTCTTGTTCCATCTGTTATAAATGAATATAAGATACAGTGCTCGCTATGGGGAAATTATAATGAATTACGTGAAGTTATCGAATTAGCAAAAAAGCACAAGATAAAGCACAGCATCCAAAAGTTCTCGTTAAACGAGATAAACGAAGCACTTGACTCACTTAGAGCAGGACAAATTATTGGTAGAGGAGTACTTATTCCATAAAGTAATGCTGCTTCCGCCATAATAAGACAAGACACAACCTATCGTAGTTTTCTATGACTCGTTTCATGACCTAGAAGATAGAGGAAGATTCTTTATTGTTGCCATTTGACACAACCTCTTCATTTTATGGCATTATCATTTATTTTGTGTTACTTAAGACTAAAAAGGCAAAACATCCAGAAGTCCAAGCGAGCATATTCCTTTTTATAAGGTTTTTAATTCACTTTTTAGAGAGATACGATTCCATTGTCTGCGACAAATTTAAAGAAATTCTCAAAAATGATGGTCGCCATAGATGGCTCCGAGCATTCAATTAAAGCAGCTGAATATGCTCTTGATGCAGCAAGGACTTATGGGGCAGCGCTACATGCGGTTACTGTTACATCTATTCCTGAATCTTATCAATTAAAGCAAGAAGATCTATTAGGTCAGCCAAGACAAATAGGTGAGAACATGGACGATGCCTTGAGAAATTCAACGAGAATGCAAAAGAAAGTAACATACAGCTTAAAACGGAGTTAATTAATAGTCACAGGCCAGTAGATTATGTACTATTGGAATATGCAGAAAAAGAGAATATTGACTTGATTATAGTAGGAACAAGGGGACGATCAGGCTTTAAGAAATTACTTCTTGGGAGCATAGCGTCCGGTGTAGTTACCTACGCACACTGTCCTGTCTTGGTTGTGAAGTGAGGTAACACTGATAACATACGGATTTCTAGCAATGCAAATAAACTGATAATGTGAACATTAGTTGTTAACAACAATAATCATGATTCGGTGATTAGACTGTAGGTTGTATAGAAATCATATCATACAGTCAAAGCTTTGTAAGAGTATATTGCCAATAACTTATTGAAAGAATCAAGATACGTTAGACTTGCAGATTCCAGTTAGACTTGCAGATTCCAGTTAGACTTGCAGATTCCATGGTCCATGTTTTGAAGCATGTATGAATACATCTATTTTCTAACAGGAAAAGCAATCATATATTTATAATATCGCAAGACATAGTAATTCAAGTGGCAATTCGAATGTATGAGAGTTAAGTTATAGGATGTTTGTGGATTAGTAGGCTATTCGAGGCGTGTTATCTAAAGCCGTTTCTACGGTCGCCACCTATTCCTCATTTTACAACATTACAGAAGTTTGCAGACAGAATTAAGAATTCGTTGCTTGAGAAGATAATTTCTTCATTCATTGTAATTGGTGGCTTCATGCACTATCATCAATTTTTTGAGCTCGTTTTTAACCTTAGCTTATCATAGTTAATTTGCCTGGTATAGAAGGAGTGTTGTAGGGACTAATCAACCAACAAGGCTAAGAATTTTGCGAATGTATACCTACTAAACGTAATATCATAGCTATACCTGCCGGTGCATACTTAGCTGCTGGTATGATTATTTCCACGATTTCGTCTTGAGACTTGTCTGAAAATTTTGTACGTAATCCTCGTAGGTAGTTTTTCACTTCAGATCCAGTATTGACTTGATCAATTGCTGATTCATATTGCACTTTGTTAGAGACTAGATTCTCCAGCCCCAGAAAGCATTTTCGGACAAAGGCCTTACCTTTCGGAACGATATAGAATCCTTCATATTGCTTTCCTCTGAAAGTAATATTCGAAGGTTCGGTCTCATACATAATGAGATTTCTTTTCACTAAAACATCAATGGCTGTTTCGATTTCTTTAATTATATCATCTGGATCCCATTGACTACCTGGTATAAGTTCCGGAGCTACCAAAGTCGTTAATTCATTGATACTTGTGACATATCTATACCTAAAAGTATGGCCCAGATCTGGGACAGGCTTCCCGAACGCTGTTCCTTCACGCTGACGCCGCATATCCTCGGAGGTGAGGTGTGTCAGTACAAAGACCTGGAAGGAAGGCAGTTAAATCTAGTGAACTAGGCAGAGAAGCGGCAATCAACTTATAACAATCCCATTACTATAATGTACTTATAAATTGCCTCTGTTTAGATAGCCTGAACAATGTAATTATTCATTTTTCAGTGTAAAAAGTGTAAAAAAGAGGAATCCGAAGTATTCAACATCATGGGTGACTTTTAAGCCTTATTTCTAGGTGTGTTGTTACACAAAGCAAATAATCCGAAAAATATTTACCCTCAGGGATTTGTGACTCCTAATTTCTAATCTTTTGCCCATTTTTTCATCCAATTTAATATAGGGATAACAGATTCTACCAACTCCTGTCCTTTATTGGTTAATCTATATTCTACCCTTGGGGGAATTTCATTATAGAATTGTCTTTCTAGAATTCCGCTTTCATCAAGCTCCTTTAATCTTTTCGCCAAAGTTTTGCTACTGAAACCCTTCATCGTATTCCTGAATTTTATATATCTTACAGAGCTGGTAGTGCAGCATAATGGAATCAGAATTTCAAGAGTTCCTCTCTTTGTAATTATCTTACGCAATTTAGCAGTTTCTTTCATAAGCGTATCTGCATCATATCCATGAAAATCACAATTTTGATTGGCCTGAACAAGTGGTAATCCTGTTTTGGCCATCCTTGGTGCTCTTATTGATGACACTTTCCTACTTTTTCCGTTTCCTTTTGTTTCCATAACTACACTTACTTTACTTAGCTTCTCTTGACAACTTAAATAGTTTCTCTTGTAAACAGTACCTGTGAAAGATGATATAATTAAAGAGAAAGTAAAAGAAAGATATGGCAAGATTGCATTAGTTGGAAGTTCTTCAGATGGTTGTTGTGCACCCGGCGAATGTTGTGATAGTAGTAGTAGCGGAAGTAGTAATGGCAGTCAGACAATGATGTCACCAGTGCAAATTGCAGAAAAAATTGGTTATAATACTAATGATTTGAATTCCATTCCTAAATCTTCCATTCTTGGTGTAGGGTGTGGTGCACCAGTAAATTTTGCAAATATCCAGGAAGGGGAAGTAGTAGTCGATATTGGTTCTGGTGGAGGGATTGATGTATTTTTGTCTGCAAATAGAGTCAAACAGTCTGGCAAAGCAATCGGTATTGACTTGACAGATGAAATGTTAGAAAAGGCTGCAAGTCATGCAAAACAGAATGGATATACAAACGTGGAATTCAAAAAAGGAGACATTGAAAAAGGAATTCCAATTGAAGATAATATTGCAGACGTGGTAATTAGCAATTGTGTTATTAACCTAACTATGGACAAAATAGCCGGTTTCAAAGAAATTTACAGGATCTTAAGACCTACTGGTGGTAGAATGGTAATATCCGATCTAGTAACAAGTAAGGAAGTCGACCCAGAATCTGTAAATTCGGAGAAATGGTGTAGTTGTATAGACGGCGCATTAACAAAAGAGAATTATATTAATAGTATTAGAAAGGCAGGATTTTCTAATGTAGAAGTGCTGGAAGAAAGATTGTATATGAACGGCGGCGATAATATTGAAGGCAGAAGAATTACCAGTTTGGTAATAAAGGCAATAAAGACCTGAAGGAGCGAATTGATTCATGAAATTCTCTTTTGGCAGTAGTAAGAGTAAATCTAAAGAAAAGCAAACCACCATTTTCGTATGCATTCAGAATGCAGGCGTAGTCAGATGGCTGAGGGCTTTTTTAGAAAGTACGCTCCTGAAGGTTATGAACCACTAAGTGCTGGAACACAACCTACTTCAGAAATAAATCCAATCGCAATACAAGCAATGAAAGAGGTAGGAATAGACATCAGCAAACAGAAACCTAGGGATATTACTGAAGACATGATGAGAAATTCTGCGAAGATCATCAATATGGGATGTATGGAGAAGGACCGGTGCCCTACTGCATTCGTTCCTAATCTAATGGACTGGGGAATAGAAGATCCAAAGGGTAAATCAATAGAAAAGGTCAGAGAAATCAGGAATGATATTGAAGAACGAGTAAAAGGTTTGACTGCTAGTCTACCTAAAGAAAATTAGCAATAGATAGTGCATATCTCTCTAATCACAGAGCTTCTCTACATGACCTGACTACCTAACTGTTTTGTGTATAGGAATGGAACAACAAACATTATTAGCAAAAATAGTAAATAAATTAACTTCTAACCAAAGAATATTTTTTGCAGAAGTTATTGGCACATTCATAGTAGTAGTTCTTGCTACAGGTTCAGTAGTAATTGATGCCAAGTCACATGGTATATTAGGTATTCCTTTCATTGCCTTTGCTCCATTTATTGGAGTGGCTATAGGAGTCTATTTATTTGGAAAAATATCTATGGCCCACTTCAATCCCGCAGTTACAGTAGGTTTTCTAATTACTAAACATATAACAAGAGTCCAGCTATTTTACTATATTTCTGCAGAGATAGTAGGTGCTTTACTTGCAAGCCTTTTTGTTAAATTTGTGATAGGAAATCAAGCGAACTTGGGAGCAAATGCTCCTAATTATGCATTTCCAATATCAGTAATAGTTGGAGTTGAAGTTGCTGCATCTGCAATGCTGATGTCTGTTATCTTTGTAGTTGTATATACCAAAGGACTAAGTGGATTTGGTGGTATTGCTATAGGCGGTATAGTTGGATTAGATATATTCTTTTTAGCATTCATATCTGGTGTTTCAATGAATCCTGCTCGCTCTTTGGCTCCAGCAGTTGTTTCGGGAGTCTTGAACAATCTTTGGCTTTATTGGTCGGCTACATTCATAGGCACATCAATAGTTGCTGTTATTTTTCGAAGAGTGATTGTATCAAATAAGTCATAGGTTTTGTTTACACATCTCTTTATAGATCATCATGTTCAGATTCACGTCTCCAATGAATTGTGGTTTTGGTCTTCATATATTATGATCAATCACTTACCAGTGGTTTAACAATTTACCTATTATGCAAATGCGACTAGCTTCTGAGATAGTAATCAAATTATATATTATATCGTATAGCAACACAGAGATGAGAATACCCTGCAAATTAAATGTGTAGATTGTGGTTGTTATCCAGAAGAGCGTATAGCAAGTAGCTCTTCATTTGGATGCCCTAACTGTCTCTTAGATGACTGTTGTTGTTGGCCTACGATTCATAATACTGAATCTGTATAATAATTCGTAGTTTGTTGATTGAATTGTCGAAATCTATTCTTTTTTTACAAAATTCCTAATGTATTCATGGTAAAGAACTGGTGCATAAACTCCTAACCATGTCTGATTTACTGCTAAATTTCCAAAAGTCATAACTCATGATAAACAACTAATAGATGTTGAAAAAGAATAGAGTTATTTTACTCTTGTATGGCTTATCCTGAAGACAAAATTTTAGCTAGCATGATTTATTGCCCACCATAACTAAATACAGACAAAAAGATATGAAAAATCTCATATCAAGAATCCTGGTTGCAGTTGACGGTTCGATAGAATCAATGGCAGCGGCCACACACGCAATTACAATAGCACGCAATTATGATGCTGAATTATTTACTTTAACAATAATAAATACACAGCCTTGGTTTCATTCTTCTACACTATATGGATGGGAAGATGATCAAACTATAGAAAAAGTGTATACAAAAGATAGGAATGAATCTCAACGGTGGGCTGATGAGATAATAAACAATGCAAAAGTTAATGGAATCAAAGTTATCTCAAAAATTCTCATGGATCCAACAACTTCATCTTCTACACCAGCAGCTATAGTGAATTATGCGGAACAAAATAACATTGACCTAATAGTAATGGGAACAAGAGGAAGATCAGGGTTCAAGAAAATGCTCCTTGGAAGTACTGCACTTGGCGTATTAACTTATGCACACTGTCCAGTAATGATAGTCAAGTAGTAAGATGTTGCGTATGTAACATATCAATTATATCAATGAATATAGATAGGCTTTTGTCGAAATCCAGAGATACTAAAGTTACGAAAAAGAACTTCATTTATTTAGTAGGTAGTATCTATCGGTATGGGTTACAATTTGTATTGTGATTGGTACGTTACTCTGGAAATATGATCACCTGTCATAGCTAGGATGATGTATCTGGAATGTTCTCTGAGATCATTTTTAGAATGATCGAACACTGGCATAATTGATCTTCAAGGGATCGAAAGGGCGCGCCTGTGATCGAAATTACAACCTATGAGTGTTGTCCAAATGAACAAAACTTGCCATCTCCATTCCCCTTAGAAACTCGGTCCGTCACAACCCTTTCCTCCTCGACCATCTTGAAGAGCTTTGACTTCAACCACAATGCAACATATACTAGGCCAATCATTACTGGAACCTCTATCAGAGGTCCTACAGTTGTGGCGAAAGCCTCACTTGAACTCAAGCCAAACACTGCAACAGCTGTGGCTATCGCTAGCTCGAAGTTGTTACTAGACGCAGTAAAAGAGATAGTAACTGTCTCTTGATATGAAAATCTGAGCTTCCAGGAAAGCAGAAATGATGATACGAACATTACAATGAAATAAACAACAAGCGGAATTGCAACTCGTAGAAGGACCAGTGGAAGCTGAATGAAATAATTGCCTTGCAGAGAGAACATTATGACAAGCGTGAACAGCAGACCAATCAGTGCAGTAGGCTTGAGCATCCTAAGAAACCTTTCTTCGTACCAATTTTGCTCTCTTTTTCTGTTCTGTAATGCGAACCGGGTAGCGATTCCCATTGCAAATGGTATCCCCAGGAACACCGCTACGCTAAGAGCTACGTCCCAGGGATTGATCTTTACTACAGTCGCAGATACTGAGGGATTGATCCAAGCTGGCAACACTGTAATAAAGAAATAGGCATAGACAGAATAGAATGCAATTTGAAAGGCTGCGTTTAGAGCAACTATTATTGCAGCATACTCACTGTTTCCTCCGGCAAGCATGTTCCAAACAAGAACCATGGCAATACATCTGGCAAGACCGACTATGATAACTCCATCCCTGAAAAGTGGAAGATCTGGTAGGAATATCCATGCCAATCCGAACATCAAAAATGGTCCTACGATCCAGTTCAAGACCAGGGATAGACTCATCATCTTCTTTTCTGTCACTACCCTGCCAATATTGCGGTAGTTGACTGCTGCTAACGGTGGATACATCATCCAAATCAAGCCAACTGCAATAGGTAGCGACACAGATATGAATTTGAATGAATTTATCAAATGACCGATTTGTGGAACCGTGTAGCCTATTACAACTCCTGCTGCCATAGCTACAAAAATCCAGACTGGAAGAAGCTTGTCTAAGAGAGAAATACTTTCCAACATGCCGCTTGTTGGATCGTCGGGCATACGATTGAACTCCAATACTCTTATTTGGGTGTATTGATTTGCTAATATGATATTTATTCCAGTTTTAAGTGTATCATGTATTGTTATCCACTATTTGAAACCAGATATAACCTCCGCTATAATGGCATTCATTAAAATATCCAATAGATAATTTGCGTTAAATATTATTTGCTGGTTGTCGGAGAGTGAGTACAAATAGAATTAATAATGTATTTGTATTATTAATCAAATAATCTTATAATAGGGCTGTGTAGAAATCATCATCAATATTGTCAGATTAGTCAGTCTATGCATATTGTAAGTTATACATGTGAATGATAATTCTCTATTCTGTGTTCTAGTCAATCTAGACATAAGATGCTCTCCAAACAGCCTTTTTATGACAGACATTATAGTTTCATCTTTGTTTC
>Ga0207663_10000374_pt1 | contig 19517 bp, 16 predicted proteins | sample LARL53metaG_FD_184346 | JGI IMG/M metagenome (GOLD analysis project Ga0207663, IMG submission 184346) | Corn, switchgrass and miscanthus rhizosphere microbial communities from Kellogg Biological Station, Michigan, USA - LAR L5-3 metaG... | ecosystem: Host-associated > Plants > Roots >...
GATAGATTCCGTCATTTTTTACGGCTAGTTGAATTGAATTAAACTAATCTAGGGACCAATCCAGTCAAATGGAATATACTTGCTCGACCTACCATTCCACTCCCACTTGAAACCCATTGCATCAACTTTGTCCATTACAGCCGTACCCCATGTTGCAACTGTACCTGGACCCACTTCGCTACCAGGCGGGTTAAGGGTTATGACCCGTTTGCCAGGCGGAGTCATAGGTCCAGATAAGGCTTCAGCTTTCGCAACCACCTTTCCGGGTATTTCTGCGCTCCAAGAAGCAAGATCATCTGCTACTTCAAATTTGATCGGAGCAAAATCTAGGCCGCGGATCTCTCCTATTAGCTTCGCAAATTCAGCCATGAAGCCACCAGCCTTCCCACCAAAAACCATCTGCAGAGCCTCCCTCTGCTGTTGATTGGCCTTCTCATCGAAAAAGAATGCTGCAGTTACTTTTGTATTGCCTGCCCAAATATTACCTGTGAAGCTCCCAAGTCCTAACACATTCAAGCCATCAAGCGACGTCGTTTCACCGTATTGTCCCTTTTGGATATGCCAAGCGAGTACACCTTCGTGGTCGCCATAAGTCGGAGCTTGGGCGAACTCGCACGGACATGGTATGCTACACTTGCAAACGTCAAACCAACCTCCCGAAATCTTCCAATTCGGAACGTTATTAGTAGTGGCCATACACATAGCGATACCAAGGGAACTATTTAAAATTAAAACATCTTTTAACTCAGCTTTGCCACTCATCCCATCGAAGGCATTGCCTGAGTATTGTTATTCATACTTGTGTTGTCATGTCTGCTATTTCCTGTTTCTTTCTTCATATCCATAGTTGCTTTCATGTTCATGGTCGTAGTGCCGTAGCTATTCTTATTGTTGTTGTCACCAACCCCAAGTAAACTATGGGCATTTGGTGCAAGGATTATTGCAATTAATCCCAATGTCATCAATCCGATTCCAGCTATCCTTGCAACCCACACTCCCCTAGACCATATCTTTTCTCCAAAAATTACACATGCAAACAGACCCATCCAAAGCAGATTCATCCATCCTAAAGATACCATTAATAGAAAGTAGGGCCAACAGCATCCAAGACAGTATAATCCATGATATGTACCCATCTTGACAGCACCAATTGTTCCACTCCTCCACCTTCTCATAAAGAAGCTTAATGGAGATTCACAATATCCAATACATGTTGTTTTCAATGGGCTGAATTGATATGCACCAGCGATGATTAGTAAGACACCATAAATGATATCAAGCTGCTTTCTTTCAATTCCCATAACAACAAAGGTATTCAGTGGTACAGACCATGCTAAGAGAAGTACAATTCCAGTCAATGCCCATACTGCAAGGTAACATCCTACAAATAACATCATCTTAAGGAAGTACGAAAAAGTGGAGGAATGGTGTTTGTTGTGATCGTTATTATTTTTTTCTTCAACAACAAGAGATGATGATACTTCATCTTTTCCAATACTGCTACCGCTGCCAGTATCATTATCGCTTTTAATCAACCTATTATACAATAGGACCATGGGAGAAATTGCGGGAAACATCATCGCAACCATTCCCACAGTCCAGCTGGCCGTAAATAATGAAATTGTTATTGGGTCATATGTCATCATTGCTTTCATCATATCTGGCTGGTCTTTTGATACAACCCAGGCTAGTGCAGAAGTTGAAACTAATGAAAGAAGAATTATCGTTTGCAGTTTATGCATATTAGTTATCAGCCAAGTTTATTACAAATGCAAAAAAGTATTTTTACTTATTACGGCCCTTTGGATTCTACCACAGAGTAGTTTTGCTAAGAAAGGACTAAAAACCAGTAGATCTAAATACCTTAGTGCTTTAGCAGGATGCAGAGACATATGCATAGAAACTATAACAGATATCGAGGATAATAAAGAAAGCGATAACAAGCCGGCTAAGAAAGCGATATCGATAACAAAATCAAACAGACAGAAAAACTTTATATCTGATGCGTTCACCGAAGACGAAAGAAGATTCATTTACAACAATCTGATAAATCACTATCTGTAAGAAGGTTTGTATCAAAGAGGGGAATATCTAGTAATAAGACAGTTTTAATTTACAAGACTGGTATGACTTATGATTGGACTAATCAGAGAATTATAGAGATGATGGAAAGGAAGATAGATGATCCTAGAAGAAGGTTGGATGAGAAAGAAGGAAAATGATTAATCATAATGACGAATAACTATCTAGTCAACTACCACAAATTGAAATCAAGGGAGGGGAGGAATTGCTCCCACAGTATAATCAGTCATGATAATCATATGATAACATAATACAGTTTTATATCTACATTTAGACATATCTACATACATACAAGGAAAAAATATTGTCATTAATCTTTAGAGAAGTAAATCTGTAGTTCATACCATAGAATCAGTCAATACAAATCCCTGGGACTGCAACTTTCTTAAATAGATGCGGTGACATTATAACGTTAGGAAGAAGATCGGCCGTGCTCGATCGGAACTGCGGCTTATTAAAGGCTTGTTTAAAGTGTTCTGCAGACTCCCAAACTACATAGTTAAAGAACGTACCACTACCACCAATACCACGGTGCAACTGAGCAGAGATAAATCCTGGCTGCTGCTTGAACATTTCTGTTGTAGTGGCAAATAACTTTAAGAACTGATCGATATCCTCGAGTTTCACGGTAAACTTGTTTACCACAATAACTGAACCTACGTCTTGTTCCAATTGTGTTTTTAGTGTTACATTTTCATCCATTTCAACGATTTTTACCATGGCTAAAACTAGGATGTCTTGTTATTTGAGCTATTTGAGCCTTTATTGTTCCTCTCCAGTCACAGGGTTTTTGAAGCTTTCAACTTGTACATCCATCACATCGGGTATAGAAGTTTATGTTAGACTTTATCATTGCTGTAATATATGTAGCAAAAAGACAGATCCTTCCGAGGTTATTGTGAAGGTATTTTTCATATGCTGATTACAATTAAAAGCTTTTGTTAATCAATTTAAATCCAAGATACATATGGTTAGAATTAGCGATGGAATTGAGTCGAAAATTTCTAGTAAAGCCAGGAAAAATGGCAGGGAAGTTGAAGTTAAAGGAATGGTTTGATTATGATGTGAACAAAAGGAAGGAAGATGTGGAGAAGGATTTCACTCATTTTTCTAGTCGAATGTCTGAATTACAATACAAGCTGTATGCAGATAATAGACAGTCTCTTCTGATTATTCTTCAGGGAGTTGATGCATCAGGGAAAGATGGAACAATTCGCCATGTAATGGGAGCTCTAAACCCTCTGAGTTGTTATGCAAAGTCATTCAAAGTTCCAACGACAGAAGATCTCTCCCATGATTATCTTTGGCGTGTACATATGGCGGTTCCTTCAAAAGGTCAAATAGCTATTTTTAATCGTTCTCATTACGAAGACGTCATTGAAGCTGGCGTTCATAATTTGATTCCAAAGAATGAGTTGACCCTAAGATATACACAGATCAATGATTTTGAAAGATACTTATCAGAGAATCATGTCACGATACTAAAATTTTTTTTGCATATTAGTAAAGATGAACAGAAAAAAAGACTCATGGCGAGATTACAGGATCCATCAAAACGCTGGAAGGTATCAGAGAGCGATCTTAAAAACAGGAAATACTGGGATAATTACATGGAATCTTATGAAAAGGTCTTGAACATGTGTAGTACCAAGTATGCACCTTGGTATATTGTGCCTTCAAATTTAAAATGGTTCCGCAATTGGGTGGTGGCACAGATTGTCGTCGAAACATTAGATAACATGAAATTAAAATACCCGCAACCAAAAATAAATGCCTCGAAATTTTCTATCGAATAGATCGGTCCGTATTTGTCCTCAATTTATCTGATCTGTCATCCTCTATAGTAAGCAATGGATGTAAATCTACGAGCGTGGATAGTCGATGAAGGATATTATCTCTTAGTTTTCGTAGTGATCAGTTCACTCAGCTGATTATATACATGCAAGAAACGGTTCCCCTTATCTGTTGTCTTATAAATTTGCATAGATTCCTGATAGTCTAGTAAGCCACTTTCTATCAGGGCAGATAAATATTCTTTCAGCTGAGGATAAGATAAAAGTGCTTTGTACATTATTTTTGTTTTATTAACTCCGCCACTATTAGCAGTTTCCAAGATCAAGGCAATTATTTCTGTTCTGCTTCGATATTTCATAATAATAATAGTCAGAGACCATAACTAACTGATAAATCTTAGGAACTCATGCTATTCTTAAAAGATGTGGATAATCCGAATCTATATCAAACTCTACTCTAATATTCATGGGTTTGAATCTCAATCGATGACTGAACGTACTGATTTATTTTATTCCGAGCGCTTATTCTGACCGTTTCCATTCCTCTGAACCGGTTAGTCAATCGCTGAAACTTTTTTAACCTTTACTGCACATTACCTGTAATTGTGAAGGAATCTTACCGCTGTAATCCATGCAATCAAGATTTTCCGGACAAAGAAACTGCAATAGAACACAGGGATGCTACTGGCCATGAATTGAGTGTAACTAAAATAGAAAAGTGAAACAAGGAGCAATGAAATTGTCAATTCTTACTATGACCTAAGGATTATAAAATAATCAGTAGCTTAAGCAGGGCCAGGTATATTTTTCATTAATCCTCCGGCGGCTAGCAAGTTCGATATTCGCGTATATACGAAAATGAAGAAAAACAAATTACATAATTCTAAATAGGCCGTGTAGCTAGTACACAGGATTGCCAAAGAAAACAGTATATGGTAGATGTCCAAGATGTAAAACAAAAAGTGTTCTTGAAGTGGTCTCAGGAAATCCAGGCAGAGAGAAGTTCAAATGTAACCAATGCTATTCAAATTTCGGTATGGAAGATCTCTGATTGTTTACTGTTACTTAAATGCCATCCAAATCTGATCTGATCTGAACATCAAGGTTGTATCATGCATTTTCAATAGGCATCATTTCATGAACTTGAGCATACATCTGCAGAAAACGTATCCCTTTTTCCGTTGTTCTGTAGAATAGTCTTTTCTTCTTCAAATTCTAACAAACTATTTCCATTAACATTGCCAAGTATTCCTTCAACTGTGAATAAGATAGGAAGGCTTTATACATTATTTTTGTCTTAGTAGCTCCTCCCACATTTGCCACTTCCAGGATTAGCCCAACTATATCAGTCTTGCTTCTGTTTTTCAAAGAACAGTATATCAATAATTACTGACTATATATGAAAAGCTATAGTTTTTATCATATCATTAGAAGAAATAATTTGATGTATCAAATGCGCTATCTTAACTTTATGTATTACAACAAACGATATTAATATGATAAATAACCCTACATCATATTGTCGACTATGCTAAACTTATTATTCTTAATGCACAACAGATGAACCAGTCAAACTTATGAATAAATTGACGCATGTGTAAACACGGATGATCAGTTAAATCGTTCTTTTATTTGAAATTTAATTCAATTGATCTATTAGTCGAAACCTTTAGTCTATTAACCAGTAATAAAGTCTGTTTATTCTTCTACAAACATCAACAATATTGTTCAAAATCATCCGTATGTCTTGCAGGTGAAGGTCCAGATCATCCAAATATGTTCAATGGACTTTCTCCTTGAGTTGTAAGCATGACACTGATTTGTCTGTCTCTATATTCTACTTCTAGTAGTGGGTGGCTCATTTGATCAGCCATTAATGCTAATAGAGTTTAACAACCACTTCAATTTACTGTGTTTGGCCGCAATTGGGAGGTCTTTATCAATTAATCATCCTTCTACTAGTTATCCTATAGGTGTACTTTTCTTCATTTTGCCTTCTTTGACTTCACTTAGTATTATAAGTACAAAAAAAGATTCTGGTTTTGGCCCGTTAATAGAATATACTGGAAGTTGTGCCAACGACGTAACGGTTTCATGAGGAGGCCATCCTCTGGGTCTTTGAATGGGGTACAATTATTAGACTGTTGTAACGGAAGTATCAAGTTTCGATAACTAGTGTTTGGGATTTCTGGTTTCTTAGTAATAGAAGAATATTTGGTAACAATGCATAGCTGGATCTCATGATGGTTTTGCTTTTAGTCCTTGAACTGAAAAATTAGATCATAACTCGTAAGCAAAACGTATAATAACTGTGCAGCATAGAAACCCAATATGCGTACAAAAACAACGCTATTAGCAATTTTTGTTATCGTCACGGCAATAGCACTTGTAACAGCAGGCAGTATCACTGCTTCAACATTAGCAGTAAAAAAGAAGAGCACTACTGGTACGAAGAAAACCACAGGCAGTAAAAAAACAACAAAAAGCCCTAAAACCAGTACTGGAGGCGGTACAGCAGCAGCAGGTACAGGCGGTAAAAAAACAACAAAAAGCCCTAAAACTAGTAAGGGGGGCGGTGCAACAGCAACAACAGCCGCAGCAGCAGGTACTGGCAATGGTACATTAGGAGGTACAGATAAATTTAGTAAATTAATCACCTGTATGAGACTATTCTCTGGACCGCTTACTAGAGCTAATGTAGACCAATGTTATACTATTGTGTATGGCACCAGTAGTACTAGTAGCGTCATCGGAGCACCTCCTAATGCCGGGCCAACATCTCGTGCTGGACCAAAAACCAGCAATATTGGACCATCTTCTAGTAGCAGTACAACTCTCGGAACTCCTTAACGACAACTAATAACAAGACCTACAAACGGTAACAAAGAAGAGGAAGAGTTCAGCAGCAACTGAGATAATTGATCGGAGTGACAGGATGGAGGGGTGCATTTTAAATTCTTCACATACAACTATTTATAACATAAGGCAACCTATAAAAATTCAAATACGGGGATAAATGCTTGCTGGACGCTGAGTATGATAACAAGGATCAGGACACACTTCCGCCTAATGGAAGGCGCATCTATGAATACATTGTAGATAACCCTAGTTGTCATGTTAGAAAGATTAGTAGGGAGTTGGATCTAGCGATTGGAGATACTCAGTATCATCTGAAAATATTAGAAAAAAAAGATTTGATCAAATCACGACGAGTAGGATTGTTTAGAATGTATTACGCTGTTGCTATTTTCAGGGAAAGACAGCAATCTATATTGGCTGTGTTAGGGCAGGAGGTTCCAAGGGATATAATATTATTTCTCATAGAAAGCCCGGGAGCTACTCAAATAGACATAGCTCGACATGAAAGCCTCACGCCACCTACAATAAACTGGCATATGTCACGTCTAATTGAAATTGGCTTGGTCAGTAGACGTAAAAAAGGGAAATTTGTAAAATACTATACACAAGGCGATACGGATGATATCACCAATATTTTAAAGATATATTATCCATCCCTCTGGAGCAAGTTGTCTAATAGGCTTGCAGAAGTTTTCTTGGATCTGTCAGTAATATCATCAAAGTCAGAGGATGACAAAAAGATGTTGAAAACAAAAGATGATAGTAGTAAAGACGAAGAACGATCGAGTGGGGATGATAATCATATATGATCATGATCAACGCATTGGCAGTGGTACTCACGGGGAGCATCAGTGGCACATTATTTACCGCTGTAGCTGCGCTATTCCACCACCCAGCGATTGCATTTAACATGATTATGACTTCTACTAGGGTTGATATAGACGAGCCAGACTTAGTAGATTTCATAAAGATTGGATCTGGAATATTTGCAGTGATTCTCTCCGCATTAACTTTGACAGCTTACAGAAATCTAAAGTCGAAGAGACTTCTTTTTGTTTCAACTGCATTTGGATTGTTTGCTGTTCAAGCCATTGTCTCAAAGATCGATTTGTTTATACCTGGAATTGAATCATCCATCGTAGAGATTCTTACATCAACGATAATCTTCTTTGCCCTTGCATTCTTCTTTCTTGCTATAGTCAAGAAGCCGAAAATAAAGTCCAAGGCAGCAACTAAATTATCAAGATAACCCTATGACACCGTTACTTATTTGCGTACTATTGTAGCTGTAATCCTCACCAGTACCTTAGTTCATTAGGCAGGTATCTATAACATGTTCCTTCTTTTCTGATTTGAATAGGGATTGTCCTAGCAAAGGTGATCGATTATATACAAATTTGGAATTGACGACATTAGCCGCAAATATATCTAAAGATTTGATGGGATAAATTTTCACTGTCGTCGGTCGACGCTTCCAAGTAATGGTTATCAACTGAATATGTAAGCAAGTGATGATATTTTAGACTTGAGGTACAAGTATCTAATTGTTCGTTCTGTGGAATGATCATGTTTGTTGCCTCATGTGGATGTGTGAAATGATATTGAGAGCTGAATTTTGGTAAACGGATTGTAATTATAGGCATATAAGAGTAAATTGATAGTTTCAAGCATTCGTTGCGAACAAAAAGGGCTGCTATACCAATAATTGCAGTCCTTTCTTTTGTCATCATTTTCATGCTACTTGGAGATCAACACAATGATCATTTTATTAATTAAAATGCTAAAGGAAGAATGTTAGTTAGATAAAGTGTAATTATATTTATGGATCAGTAGCAGAAGCAGATGTTTTTGAAGATTGAAGTTTTAATCTTCAGCCTCTTATGATAATGTGAACGTATGAAATTAGAAAGTCTAGTGTTATGATTCAATAAATGTTAGTAACAAGATATGATAAAAAATTAGCTCTATTATAAAAAATCTTTAATATAACCATGATTTAATAAAATGGATGAAGGAAGCAGTCGTAACCTTTCAAAATTCCGAACTGTATTGGAAATCTAAGATATATGGAGCAGGGACTACTGATCTTGTCTGAAAAAATCTTAGACGAAGTTCAGACCAAAAATACAAAAATAGATGAGGAGGAGGAGGCGAAAGCAAAAGAAAAACATGAAAGATCATCAGTAAAGGCTTCAACTCAAATTGATTATTTCTTAAATGAATCGTTTGTTAAGGACTGCTTCCAACAACAAAATCTTCTCTCTAAGTTGAATTTATCTGATTTTAAAATCTTAGGCTGTGAAATAAATCCCTTAAAAATCAGAAAAAATAAATCAGTCATCGAATTCAAATTACAATTTGCTAGCAAAAAAAGGAAGAAACAACAACAAGAGCAACAACAACCATTATCCAAGATCATTGTAGGTAAATGGAGGCCTGATGGAAGGGGCAAGGAGATATTTGATCTTTTACAAGAAGTATGGCACAAAGGATTTGATATGGAAGGAGCAGATGATCATGATAATGATGATGAAGATGAACACTACCATCTCAAACTATACGAACCGATAGCATATTTTCCTGATTGTAATTTTATGTTAACATCTAAAGCTAGTGGTATACAGCTCAAAGATATGTTGGTACAAAAACAAGTAGAAAAAAAAGAAATTGAGACGCATATAATGCAGGCAGCCTCATGGTTGGCCAAACTTCATAGTATCAGTCTACTGCCTGGAGGCGTCTACTACTACTCTATGAAGGAGGAAGAAGAAAAGCTCAATAAGTGGTCAGAGCATTTGAGCATACACCCAGATTTTGGAAAGCAACTACAAAGTATGTTATCTTGCATACTTAAAATAAAGAGATCCCTTAACTCAAAATGCTTTGTATTAATACATAATGGTTTTCATCTTGGCAATATATTTGTAGATGGTTCTGATCTAACAGTAATAGATTTTGATCATAGTTGCATCTCTGACCCAGCCATTGATTTGGGATATTTTATTGCAAAACTTGTCCATAGTAAAAGAGAATATAATTTATCTCTAAATGTTGAGTCTTTAGAGAAACGCTTTCTTGAGAAATATGCTTCTGCTGCTAGAATGTCGATAACAACAACAAAAGAAACTTTGGAAAGAGTGGATTTATACAAAGCCCGAAGTTATATTCGACATCTATATACTAAGTACAACAAACAGTTACATTCTAAATCCAGCGATAATAAGCCTAACCCAGTTGACTTCGAATACTGGGTAAAAAAAGCTGAAGAGTGTCTTAATAGATGGATGAAACCTGCATGTATATGTATTATGGTTTTATATACTGTCTGCGATTCATTCGGAATCATGCCTGATACATCTTTGTTTTCTTAAATTCCTCTTGAGTTAATTTTAAAGTTATGTCAACACTAACCCCTACTTTTAGTCAGATTATCATAAGATCCCTGTTCTGTTTGTCACAGAATTAAAGACATATTTTATGGCGGCCAATGTCGTTATCTATCATTTGCAGCAATTTGTTCGGAAATTCTAAAAGCTAACGCAATCCACTTTTGCTTATTTTGACAAAAGAAGCATAGTTTGAGCTTGTTTTAGTGGCTGTATTATAGAGGCATATATCTACTGACATTTGCAAGATTTCCACTATGAATAGCAAATACGGTTGAGACATTGTTGAGAGGTGGAGGTATTTCAGAATTTCTGCAATGGTATCTGCCATTTTCGGACTAGTTCTGGGCACAGTTTTGAAATTGGTGGAGGTAGTGGAGAAAGTGAGGTATTTTTCCTATTCCTATCAGATACCTTTAACAGCCTCCTCGATTTGTAGCTCTTTCTTTTGCAATTTCTAACATTTGTGCTGATATATCTACATCAAGTACTGAATCTCTTGCTTGGATATATTTTGCCGCAGTAATACTTGGCTCTCCATATCCTGTTGCTATGTCCAAAATTCTATTTCCTAGTTTGACTTTTGCAAGTTCTACCAGGTATTCTCTGAATCGTTTCTTTCGCTATGCTAAGATGGCTAAATCTGCAGAATAGCATATAGTCATTGATAATGCATGCAATTAGCCATTTCTCTCCCTGACTTTGATACATTAGTTGTAGCCATTGATATATTCAGCTATTATTCGAAGTATATAATGATGTATTCTATACTTCATTTTATCTACAAAACAACAAAGGTTCGTTTTTAGATCTCAAACCTTAACTTGTGACTTGTAGAGCATGGCATAGATACCTTCTCTTTGTAAAAGATCTTTATGTGTTCCTATTTCTGCCGGTATACCGTTTTCCAAAACAATGATTTTGCTTGCACCTATGACTGTAGAAAGTCTATGTGCGATGATAATAGTAGTCTTTTTCCCTATCAGGCGCTTTAAAGCATCTTTTATGAGAGTCTCTGATTGTGAATCCACATTGGAGGTTGCTTCATCTAATACGAGAATACTCGGATTTCTAAGTAGCGCACGGGCAATAGCTATGCGTTGCCGTTGACCAGTTGAAAGCTTGGCGCCCCTTTCACCAATCTTAGTATTATAGTTATTTGGCAAACTCATTATAAAGTCGTGGACATTTGCTGCTTTGGCAACTTCAATTATCTCTGCGTCAGAAGCATTGGGTTTTCCATATGCAATATTATCACGAATGCTGTTAGAAAAAAGGATAGGATCCTGCGAAACTACTGCAATTTTCTCCCTGAGTGAACTTAGTGTCCAGGCAGTTATAGGGTATCCATCTATGAAAATTTCCCCGGAGGCAGGCTTATAAAAGCGCAAAAGGAGGTTAACAAGCGTGGATTTCCCAGCTCCGCTTTTGCCTACTATAGCCAATGTCTCTCCAGCTTGTATTACCAAACTAAAGTTTTCAAAGACTTTCCTGTCAGGACCATAACCAAAGGATACTTTATCGAATTTGATCTCCCCTTTAATATTAGGTGGAGAAGTCTGTATCGCACCATCATATGTTTCCGAATCCTCTGGTTCTGTATCAATAATTTCAAAGATTCTTTCACCTGCCACAATTGCCCTTTGGAAGTCAATGTTAGCTTTACTTAGACTTGTGACAGGCTTAAACAATTTATCTACCAAACCAAAAAAGGTTACCAAAGCGCCTAACGTAAGGCTTCCATGTACAACTTGAGGAGCAGCAAAAAAAGCTACTACAACGATAGCTAGACCAGCCAGCATATCCACTGTTGACGAATAAAGCCCAGATTTCTTGACTAGATTAATTTTTGCTTGCGCTATTCCCAAGGATTTATTAAGAAAATGCTCTGCCTCTAATGGCTCCATGGAAAAACTCTTCACAATCCGGATATTAGTAATCACTTCATTTCCTTTTGCAGCCATATCGCCTACAGCCTGTCTTATGCGCCGTGAGTAACGCTTGAGAGTTTTTCTAAACAATAATACAGTCAATACAAGAGCTGCCGCTACAGGTATTACGTATAATGCCAAATTTACATTGACATAGAATAGGAGAATAAATATGCCAACAGTTGTTGTTAGATCTGTTCCGTTGTTGCTTATACCAGTTGTCATCACTTTATCTACCTCATCTGTATCACTGATTATACGTGAAACTAGCTCGCCGGTACGGCTATTGTCAAAAAATGTTACCGGCAGACGCTCCAAATGCTGGAATAGATCGTATCGAATCTTGTGCATTGTCTTTGAACTTAAGGTCTGTATAAAATATGCTTGTAAGTAGCCTGTGAATTCCCTACCTCCATATGCGATTACCAGCAATGCAATGGCCCAGGGAAGTAGGTCCAGATTCTTTTTAGTAATGACTTCACCAACTATAAAAAATCCCAGTACCCATGGTTGAAGTATATTGAAACCGCTAGTGGCTGCAGTAGTAAGCGCTACTGCCACAGCGTGCGGCCAATGCTGCTTCTGATATAAAAGAAGTCTAAAAAGAGTGCTCCTGGCCCTGTGACTAGTTTTTTCATTTGGGGAGGGATCTTTTATGGCGGTGGAAGAGGAGGAGTAATATGACTCTTGCAAGTATTTCATTGACTTTACACCTCGGCTTGGAGGCATTCCTCAGCCTTTTTTACCCAGTATTCAAAATCAATTTCATCAAGCTTTTTGTTCAAGGTCCAATACCTGAAATGCAGATGCTGAATATAGCTTCTAGCTTCGTATATACATATCCTTTTCAAGAGTTCTTGTCTGTCTGAAACTGATATTTCGGAAGTATACTTGTCAATGAAGCATTTCTGCAAATTCTCTATGTCAAATGATAATTGATATTTTTTCTTTCTCATGGTCAGATATGAAGTAAAATAACCTAAATCCTTGGCTGGATCAAACATACAGCTTTGTTCAAAATCTATCACTGTGAGATCAGGTTCAGATATAAATATATTCAGGGTATGAAAATCGCCATGGATAGGTACAAAGCATTCCGGATCAAGATCTTTTTCGCCTTTAAGTATGAAGTGTAGTATACGACTTATTGTTTTACCAAAGTCTGGATAGAGCCAACTCAAATGTTCAAGCCAATCACTCAGCTTTTTTTCTTCGTCATGCATCAGAAATGTCCTTCTTCCATGACTTAACTTGATGCTGTGGAGTTTGGCCAACCATTTGGCGGCTTGTATGACATAGGTTTCAAGTATGCTGTGTTCAACCTTCCTATCCGCACTCTGGAGTATCTTTTCCAACTCGGTACCATTGACTTTAGATGTAATCATAAGATTGTAATCAGGAAAGTATGCTATTGGCTCTTGTATTTTGAGGTGGTCATCAAAGTGAATATCACTATTATCACCAGGACTGCTGTCATCATTTCTTCTTCCGTTAAATCCTTTATCATTCCATAATGCTTGTAAAAGATCAAAGATTTCTTTGCCTCGTCCGTCATTTCTCCATTTGCCCACGATACTCTTTGATATTATCTGATGAGGATTGTTTTTGTTACCTAATTGCAATTTGAATTCAATGGCTGCTATCCCTCCCTTTCTACTTAATTTAAAAGGGTTTATTTTGCAATTTAAAATCTCAAAATCAGATAGATTGATTATAGGAAGAATATTCAACTGGAGAAAATTCCTAACAAATGACTCTTTTAAGAAATAGTCATCAATAGGATTTATCGTATTTACTGAAGGCGGGTTTTTCAGTTCAATTTGTTTGCCTCCGTCATAACCGTAGTAACTATCCTGCACTTTTTGTGCCAAGACTAACCATATTTTGTGTTTCTGCTTCTGCGGTGTATGATTTTTGTATTGCCCAAGTTCCAATTCGATGATCTTAAAACCTTTTAGCAGGTCTATAACTTCATTTTTGGAGAAAGCATGATATGTTTTTTCTATTGCCATATTATCTGTTCTAGCGAGGACAGGTGTTCCCTCTCCATCAATATGACGAGGTATATAATAATTCTCATCATATGACAAATCCTTGTCAGTTGATTGAAAAGTACAAAAGAAAATTCCTCCTTTCTTCATTATGCGGTTAATGTCTATGATGGATCTTTGGATGTTGGGCCTAGTATTATAAAGTAGGACTCCCAACGCTAATACTGCGTCAAAAAAGCAATCCCTAAGTGGTTGTTCAGTAATGTCTGAATGAATCGACCCTCTTAAGTCATGACCATCAATAATTTTGAGTTCTGTCTTTCGCAGGGTTGACCTAGACGGTACGCCGTCAGTAGCAACGAAATCCCATGTGTCTTTTTTAGATAAATATATTGTTTGTCTTCCACCCTTACGGTCTAGTTCATAATTGCTTTTGATATTATATCTGAACAATTTCTCAATAAGATGAGATATTTCATGATCGCTCTCACTCCATACCTGGGTTTGTCGTGCAAAAATCTCATCCCAAATTTTCATGATATTGAAGCTCGCTCGTCAGCTCTTTCCAAACATGCTTCACTTTCTGTCAGCCACCTACTTACAAGGTCAGTGTCAGGCTTCAGCTTCAACAGCCAATATGTATGATAAATTCTTTGCAAATACGTTTGAGACTCATAAATCATTTGTCGTCTCCTAACATCATCGTCTGAACAGCATGATTTTTTAATATACTTGTGAAGAAATATATCTGCAGCGTCTAATATTGAACGTCCAAACCCATGAGACATCTTCATTTGAGCTATAAAGTAGCCTAAATCAAAAGCTGGATCTCCCATCCGACTCTCTTCAAAGTCTATTACGGTTGTTGTCCTACCAGATGTGGCGAAGATATTCTTTGGATGATAGTCGCCGTGAATAAGACAAACGTAGTTGTCACACAGGTTGTTCTTCCTCTTCCGTGTACCTTTCTCCCTCATTTGCGTATTGATTATTTTTTCTGAAATTGTTTCTATTCTCTTTGAAAAATTTGGAAAGAGAATGAGAAGTGATTTCTTGAACTTCATTGTCATTGCGATCTCATCGTCAAAAGAGCGGATTCTAGTAGTGGTAACTTTGCTGTCATGTAATTTCGCCAGCCAATTGGCCGCTCCTTCTATATGTACCTCCAGATTAGCGTCTTTCTCTGCAAATAATGTTCCTAGCAATCTACCTTCTGCTTCCTCCATTAGCAAAAGTGATAATGAGGGCAGGTGAAGAATAGGTCTTGGGACTCTTAGATCACTCTCTTCATTAAATCCGGAGGATCGCAGAAGATGCAATAACGAAAATACGTGTTCAAATCGTTTATCTGATTCCCGGTGTATTCCTATGTAAGTTTTAGTTAAGCTATCTAACTTGATAGTATATTGGATTATTGTCTTCCTCAGATGAGTTTTTAGTACCTTATGAGCACAATATTTTAATTTATCTTTACCATATTCATCTGCAAGTTTCTCAGACAAAAGTTGTTTGATGAACTGTTCATCCCTGATCTTCACGAGCGATTCTGCTGAATTGGTCAACAATTATCCAAGTCAACTCCTAACCAAACTTTAAACCGGTTGCTGTGACTTGTAAGGCGAAGAATGTAACCATGACCAAATATTGAATGTGGAGGATTATCCCAAAACACAGAATCTTCGTTACCAAACTTGACCCAAACAATCACACCGTTGTTAGACCATCCACGTATATTTGCGGATGGGGAATACTCATTTAACCCTGAATGACCATGTCTGAGTAGTCGAAGATAGTCTGGAGAAAGACCGATCTGGGTTGAAAATCTTTTTACCAAATAGTCAGATAGGCGGTATTCTGCATGAATTACATTCTGATCCTCTTTTAAAGTAATACTTTTTTCTGTTCCAAATGCCGAGCTGCCCTTCTGTATATTTCGTAACCTTACGCTTATTTTGCTTCCCTCAGAGCATTCTATCATAGCGTCATAGTTATCATGTTCATATCCCACATCTGAAAAGGCTCCCGGATGGTTGGGCGGCGAATCCATATATTCATGCAGACCCTCCAGCAGGTTCCAGTCATCTATGGGATTGCCAACAACAAGCCTTCCAGAAGAGCCACCAATACTAAATAAATACACTAAGCGGCCGCCTGCTTTGGGAGAAAAGACGGCAAACAGAGCATTATTTTTGATAACAAGTTCAGTATTGTCATCTCCGTCTATATCCTGGTGATAAGCGTGAGCATAACGATCTTTATGCTTCATCCAATATGCTGCCTCTGCCATTATAGCAGCAAGGCGGCAATGATTGGCAGTAGCTCTGATCCAAGGGCTAGGACCATCTTCCGAGTTCAAATCTCCGTGAGCTCCTGTTTTTGGCGTATGCCATGCAGTTTGCCATGATGTAGCTAAGAGAACTTTCCAGGCAAGATCGGCAAGAGCGGGATCAGCTCCGTATGAAGTCAATTCTTGTACTCGGCTCTCAGCCCAGGCATATTGTTGTCGATAGGGATGATACCTGGGATCATAGTACCAGTTATCATAGGTTTCACTAGCTTCAAACTCGTTCATTAGTTCCACGTACGTACCCCTTTCAATGTGCTTCTGACACAAAGGTCTATGCATGGAGGTCCATTTGCTAAGCTTTACTGAACGAATATTTGGATTTTCATTTATCCATTTAAGCACACTTTCATATTGGGCAGGACCATTTGAATCCCAACCCACGCCAGCGGCCTTTTCCATATCGTCAGCGTAGATAGCAATAAGCGGAGTCTTATAAGTTAAATTGACATCTAAAAGCCAGTATAATTGTGACTTTATACTCTCAAAGTCCTGTTTCTTACGAGGGGGAATATTCTGCCTAAGATTATAAGCAATTGGGAGCATACAAAGTCCATATCCTTCTTCTATACCATACATGCTGAAATTTTTTGGATCCCATGCTTTAGTCTTATCATATAAGCGCCGCGGACTTGGGTTTGATTTGTCTGAATAGAGCAGCCTATCGTCAAGGATAACATATTCGTATCCTCCGTTTCTTAGTCTAGCGTTTGTCAGAACGGGAGCAAGGATTTTTGTATCCCACAGTCTCTCTGGTACCCAAAATACTTTAATTTTTTTTGATTCCCATCCTAGGAAATTTTCATAGAGAAGAAGTTCTTCATTTAGCTGTCTAAAGTTATGTTCTTCAGAGAAAAACTTCATCATATTCTGACCGTAACTGCTGCCTAGTAATTCCAAAAGATCAGAATTTGCCAAGGCTTTTAACTCGGAAAAGAAGTCAGGAATATGCCACTTCAATGATTCCATCAATGTTCCGCTTATATGCAAGTTAAGAGGAATTTGATAGCGTCTATGCAGCTCCAATATACGTAAGAGACCAGTTGTTGAATTCTTTGATCCCGCGATAGCAGAAATACCTTCACGGTTCTGATAACCATCAGTAATTAGCAATTGATTTGCATGATGAATGAATGCTACGGAGACATCTGGTCTTTGTCCCATGTTCATCGGAGAGTCACGAGAAATCCGAGCAGGCACTAACGATGCCGCTTTCTGTGAGATGATACCGGATATCAATTGCGAAATCGTCGTTGATTCTGCTTGGGACGATTAAAGCCGAGATGTAGCCTAGTGAAGCGAGTCTTCCGATAACGATCTTTATAAGAGATTCTGATTGTCTTAAAAGGGCTGAGATCTGCTTAGCAGTCTTAGAGCTCTCCTCTTTTGTAATACCCAGGGTGAGAAGAAGACGTAACAATCTGTAGTCGGTCAAAAAAAAGTCCTCATCAGCAGCAGCCGTCCCAACTGAAGGAATCTGCTCTTTTTCCCCGGAAGCCATACCTGAAATTCGCTTCTGGGTCATCGATCGCATATAGGTCTGTAGCGTCTTCTCAGCTACAAGGTCCCAGTCATATCTCTTCAGAGCATATTCATAGCCATTTATCTTCAGGAACTCACACAGAGAAGGGACTCCCAAGACTTGTCGTATGGCGCTAGCCAGCAACTGGGGATCACCGGGGGGAACTTTCAGTCCAGTTACAGCATTTTCCACAATTTCAGACAAGCCCCCTACATCTGAACTTACTACAGGTACGCCACTAGCCATCGCCTCCAGAGCCACTATGCCGAAGGGCTCATAGAGAGAAGGAATGACGAAGACATCAGCCGACCTATATATTGCAACAAGAGTTTCTTGATCCACGAAACCCATAAAGTGAATGCGGTTTTGCAGTCCGAGTCTAATAACTTTATTCATTAGACTTTGTTTCAATGGACCTTCACCTACGATGATTAAACTCAGCTCAGGGTTCTCATGATGAAGTACTTCAAAGGCATCTATCAATATGTCAGGTCCTTTCTCTAGAACCAATCTGCCTGCGTACAGCAAAATCTTTCCGTTTGGTATGCGATAACGTTGACTTATTTTGGACATGGCTTTACGAATGTCAGGGGTATGATTGAAACTTAACGTGTCTACGCCATTATGGATAACGTCAATTTGATTAGCAGATATATTGAAGTTTGACTCTACATGCTTTTGCATATAGCTGCTACAACAAATCAGTCCATCACTATTACGTATCAAAAGATCTTCCATGCGGTGTATGGCTTTCTGGAAATCGTTGTGAAAACTGCTGCCACGGTTGCGACCGATTTCTGTAGCGTGAATGGTTGTTACAAGTGGTAAATTATATAAGCCCTTAATCTCAAGAGCCGCCCGTCCAACCATCCAATCATGTGCATGAATTACATTGAATGTTTCATTCTTGAGGATTTCGATCGATCGATCGATCATAAGCGAATTCATATGATAGATCCAGAGCAGAAAGTCTCTCTCTTGAATGCTTGTACTATTGACCCGTGATACACGAACCCCGCCGTTAATCTCTTGGAGAGAAACATTAGGAAAATCGCACGTAATTAGTTGGATGTCAGCACCCTTCCGATATAGTGATCTTGAAAGGTGATAGACATGGGTTGAGAGTCCTCCAACTATTCTGGGTGGAAATTCCCAACTGAACATCAGGATTCTTGGTGTCCTATCAGTGTTTGCCTCCAATCTTCTTTACGATTCTGGATATTGAATGTTTACTAATAAACATTTGCAAAATTCTAATTTTTAATGGAATTTTTAGAAATATCTTATTAAGTTTTTTAGGTATATTAGCTTATAGTAGATAGACACTCTCCTTTTTCAACCAAAAATCTCAGGTAAGATTTTTGAGTAAAAATTCACCTCTGAATACGCATTTTATGAGATAATAAAGAAATCTCCGCTGTTAGCCTGTTATCTTAACGGAGATTTTAGCCTCGTTTCCTCCACTGTCTTATTGCTTCCTCCTCTACATCAAACCTCTACTATTGACATATCCATTTTAATTAATAAATACTATAAGTAGTCTCCATTTTTCATAGTTTTTCCTTACTTCCTTTGGCAGAGTAACTCACTCACTTACTCACTCACTCTT